>Ga0193719_10000004_pt1 | contig 68709 bp, 70 predicted proteins | sample U2a2metaG_FD_160103 | JGI IMG/M metagenome (GOLD analysis project Ga0193719, IMG submission 160103) | Soil microbial communities from a riparian zone of the East river system, Colorado, United States - U2a2 | ecosystem: Environmental > Terrestrial > Soil > Riparian zone | place: USA: East... | reverse complement strand
ACTAAGAACTCTACGAAATTCATTTTCAATTAATATTCTTGTTAAATTAGTAGCTATTCTTGTTTTAAGAAAAAGATCCAGCGCACTAGAATGAAAGTCAAAATCTGAAAAATTAGATACATCCTTAATCGCTTTTTTTGACAATGAAGAGAAAATCTCGTCAATGGACTTATTATCCAATCTCTCTAATACTTTCCTTGCAAACAACATGGAGTTGAATTCTTTTTGAAACATAGATTTCCAGTTTTTTTCATATTCATATAGTAATCGATTATCATTTTTTTCGTTTGCCTGAGAAATTGCTTTACCTGCTAGAATACCTGCCATGCCACAACTAAAAATTCCCCCAGCCGTTGTTGGCTTGGTTTGACCGGCAGAATCTCCGACTACCAAAGCTCTATCTACAACAAATGGTGGTCTTGGACCCCCAATCCAAATGGGCGCATAAATTTTCCTAATTATTGAGTATTTCGTGCTTCTGGAGTTTATGAATTCATTTAATGCCAGCGAAGTGTTTATCCCCTTTCCTGCAACCCCAACCTTGCCCGTACCTTCACCAGTTGGGATTATCCAGACAAAAAATCCAGGATACTTTTCAGAATCAAAAATTATCTCTACGGTTTTACCATCAATCCATTTTGCGTATATTTCAAACTGAGCAGATGCTAGAATCCCGTTCTGACTCGCATCCTTCAGAGAACCTAACCCTTTAGCATCAACAAAGTATTTGCATTCAATTTCTCCCTCTGAGGTTTTTACAATATATTTCGATTGATTCTTAGAAAGGGATTTGAAAGTGCATCGTGTTCGAATTTCAGCACCGGCATCTTCTGCCTGTTTGGCAATTTGTTTGTCCAAGCCCCTACGATCAACGACTATAACGTTTTGCTTTTCAGCAGAAAGTTCAAAACTAGCCGATTTAGAACTAATTCTAGCCGTTGTCACGGCATTCTGAAAATTATTTGAATCAATTATGAGACCTAATTTCTGTAGTCCCACAAGACTGACCATCCCTCCACAATGTTCTGGAGTTCCAATTTCGTGATCCTCTTCTATCACAATTGTAGATGTTCCATTAGAAGAACATTCTCTAGCTGTTGTAAGTCCTGCTACACTCCCACCCGCAATTAATACATCATAGTATTCAATAACCAACAAGGAAACAATTAATTCATCATTTTTATTAACTAAACTGAAGTGGAAATTAAACAAGTCATTGTTGTAAGAAAAGATCTACGCATGGGCATAGGCAAAATGGCATCACAGGTTGGACACGCCGCGGTACTCGGAGTTGAACGGTCCAGAAAGTCTAATAAATTATGGCTTAGGAATTGGTTCAATGAAGGCCAACCAAAGATAGTCGTAAAAGTAAACAGTTTTGAAGAATTGCTTCAAGTACAGAGTGATGCTGAAAAACTCATGATGCCACTCGTCATAGTTCAAGATAGGGGCCTAACACAGATTCCAACAGGAACTGTGACTTGCATTGGAATTGGTCCTGCTCCATCCGACATTATAGATAAAGTGACCTCAAAACTCAAATTACTTTAATTAATTAGCCTCAAAGTGCTTTTTTAAATTGATTTACGCTCACATTTGGTATTTTTTGAGTCAATTTGGCTATTGTTCCAAACATGTATATATACTCGCATTTATAAAGCCAACCTAGTATGCCTGAAACCAAGCCCATCGTTAGTATCGAGAATGTTGTTGCTTCTGCAACTGTTAATCAAACTGTAAATCTTAATTTAATTACTCAGATATTTCCAGACGTCGAATACCACCCAGATCAGTTTCCAGGACTTGTGTTTAGACTAAAATCACCAAAGACTGCAACTCTGATTTTCAGTTCTGGAAAAATGGTCTGTACTGGTGCAAAATCTGAAGAACAGGCAATTAAGGCGGTAAAAAACGTGGTTCAAAAACTGAGAAAAGGCAGCATCCCTATTGAAAATGAACCACAAATAGAAATACAGAATATCGTAGCCTCAGCAAGTTTGGGTGGCAAAATTCATTTGGAATTGGCTGCAAGGGTCTTACCTCGCAGTATGTATGAACCGGAACAATTTCCTGGATTAATTCACAGGATGCTTGATCCAAAAACTGTTATTCTTCTTTTTGCGAGCGGGAAATTGGTTTGTACCGGGGCTAAAAAAGAGTCAGAAGTATATAGAGCAGTTCATAATTTGCATGATTTGCTTGAAGAAAAGAATTTAATGATCTATGAGGGTTAATCTATCCAGTAGTCATTTGAAAATTCTCATGCTTCGATTGGAACATGCCTGAATTATGGTTAAATTATGGGAGTACTGACGTCGTAGTAGACCTCAGAGTAGAGAACCTTTCAATTATTGAAAATTCAAAATTTGATATACGTAATGAAGAAAGTTTAGATCTAGAGATTGAATCTATTCCCATCACTGAAAATACAATACTCGTTCCACTAGACGCCTCCAATTCTACAGTTCAACTCACTTCTAGGTTAGTTTCTCTAGCAGAAAGTAGGGGGATTACGTTACCTATTGAAACAATTCCAAGAGCGCGCAGGGTATTGTCAAACAAAACACACAGCCAAAATATAACTCTGATTGAAAAGAGTAATGATCATTTTCATAGGCGCACAAATGAGAGAGGCACTATTTTCATTTCTAAAGTAAACATTGACCCCTTTTTTGGTTATAGTGGCACTCCTACCAATCTTCTACGTGAATTTGAACATGATAAAATGAACCAAGCTTTTCATTCAAGAGTAGATGACCTCCCTCATCCCGGAGAAAAAGGTCCGCCGATTGAAACTGCAAACAGGTTCTGCGAAAGTATGCAAGCAACATCTATTGAAATTATTTCTAATAATTCTGGAATTAACAATTTTTTTTATGGTGAGATAATTCAATCATTTCAAAGCGCTACTAAAAAACTGGATGACCTTTCAATAGAAAATCAACAGGAATTAAAGTCTCTAATATTAGGAACAAATATTGATTCTAATTCAAGTTCAACCCTATCAAGTTCACTGGATTTACTATGGAATTCAACCAGGGTTCTTAAAAGAAACGCAATTGTTGTAATTATTTCTGAAAATAACAAAGGCTTTGGAAGTAAAGCAATGGAGAAATTTGCTTATGGAGAAATAAAATTGGAAGATTATCGCAATACTAGCTATATTGAAGGATTAGAACATCTTATGTTTATCGATGAATTGAGAGAAAAGTACAATATGGCAATTCTTTCTTCGTTACCAAAGTATTACTTGAATGAAAAATTAGGATTTAAAATATTTTCCAATATTCAAGAAGCCGCTGAAAAAATACTTGGAATGAATGGAAAAAGTCATAGGATTTCAATTATCCAAGATCCAAACATCGCAATATTCAAAAAAGATAACTAGATTGGACAAATTGAGCAAATCATGTGTTTTGAAAACCCAAAGTTAAAATAATTAAACATCATTTATTTGATAATTTGCAAAGCTGCTTACGAAAAAATGGAGATTATATTTTCTATAGATGTGGACAAGAGAACCTACCCTCTGTTATAGAAATAAATTTAAATTCGCTTCCTGAACACTATACGGAGTATTTTTTTGACTCAATTCTCAAAGAGTTACCTGAGGCATTTATTGTCGCAGAATTTGATGCAAAAATAGTTGGTTATGCTATGTGCAAGATTGAATTTGGATTCTCAAACTTCAGAAAGTTAGGTTTTGTAAAGAAGGGACATGTAGTTTCTATTGCCCTCTTGGAGGAGCATAGAGGAAAGAAAGTTGGAACCATTCTAATGGAAGAAGCAATGAATGGACTTCTGTCAAGAACAACTGACGAGGTCTACCTGGAGGTAAGGGTAAGCAATTCTGCGGCAATAAAGATGTATGAAAAACTAAATTTTAAACTGAAATCAAGATTGAAATCATACTATAGAGATGGTGAAGATGCTTATTTGATGGCATTAGAGTTACTATGAGCGGAGTTAGTGCGACCAATGGTATGAGACAGAATAAATTAATTGGGTTAATATTACTCGTAGTTCCGTCATTTTTTTTCATTTTTTTTTCATATTTATTGTTATTTACGGAGTGGGATATTCTTGCGATAAAAACAACCTTGATGATTATCGTAGGAATTCTGATGAGTGTGCTTATTTGGATGGGTTACACAATGGTTACGGCTCCTCGCGAAAAATGAATTCTTACTAAATTATTTCTACGTCGGAAACGACTTGATAAAATCGAGGCCCTACTTCTCTCACAACTCTAATATTTCTAATTTTGTGGTTGAATTTACCGAATGATTTCGAGGTATCCTTAATTCCGTTCCGGATAGCAATTTTCTTATTATCTGCTCCCACATGTGAAAAATAGTGTACAATCCCTTTGTTATCTGCAAGGGAAGTTATTGCAGCGTCTACGAAATCTCTTGCCTTTTCTGGTAACGGCATTAAAACCCGCGTGGCAATGCCCCTAAGTTTATTGGATATTTCCACCTTTGCATCACCAAGAATTGGAAAAACATTACTCGTCAATTTATTGATCTCGATATTCTCTTTACATAAATCATAAGCTATCGGATTTGAATCTATTGAATAGATTATGGACGACTTGTTATTACGAGATATTATAATCGAAAATGTCCCGACACCTCCAAACATATTTACAATTACTTCATTAGGTCCAATCAGCTTCGATATCCTCAATCGTTCAGTTGATAGTCTTGGCGAAAAGTACGTATTAATTACATCTACTTTAAAAGCACATCCATGTTCCTTATAAACAGTAATTGCAGTATTTTCACCAGACAACAATTCCAACTTGCGCAATCTATAATCGCCTTCAACTTCTGATACTTGACAGAATACTGTTTTTATTGATTTAATTTCTTCAATTAAAGTATCCGCAATCAGTTTCTTTTTCGCGGATAATGTTTCTGGAATTTTGATAATAGCAATAGTACCTATGATATCAAAAGAAGAACATAGCTTATCTAGTTCCTCCATTTCAAGTTTTTCTTCCAATGCTTCTTTCAGCATTTTTGTCATTTTCTGATTAATCTATCAAGTCCTCTTATAATAATCTCCAGAATTTTTTTGAGCTCTATCTAATCTACCACCCAGTTTGTTTATTCTTGGGCGTCCTGTGTTCTCATCGCGTCTGTATGTTATGGACAGGTTTTCAAGAAACTTGTTCATTCCAATATCTTTCTTTATTGGTGAACCAGCAAATCCTTGTTCGCCTGGATTTCCTGAAAAGATCATTAGAGAATCTGCAACCAAATCTATTAACTGCATGTCATGATCAACTATTATTGCGGATTTTCCCTGTGATTTTACAAATCTGTGAAGAAATTTTGCAATGTTAATTCTATCCTCAACGTCCAAGAATGCAGCCGGTTCATCTAATGCATAAATGTTTGCTGGTCTTATAAGAGAACAACAAACGGCTACTTTTTGCAGCTCCCCACCGCTCAATGTATCTACCTTCTTATCATAAAGTTTTTTGATACCCATTGGTGTCACAATTTGCTGTTCTATAGTAGAACCTTCAATTGGTCCCTGATATGCAACACTCAAAAGCGAATTAATGTTACCATCATAGTCATTTTGCAAGTATTGTGGTTTATAAGATAAAGTCGCCTGAATATCTATTTGTCCGGTATCAGGTTTTTCTATGCCAGTGATCATTTTCATAAATGTGGTCTTTCCCAATGCATTGGCTCCCACCAATCCTACGATTTCTCCCTCTCTAATCTGTCCCGAAGAAACATTTAGCTTAAATGATGGAAATGATTTAGTTAACTTAGAAAACTTTGTCAATGGCTTGTCTGCTATTAGTTCTTCATTATTATTTGAACCATCAAATTTGAAGGATTTTTCTCTAAATCTGATATTCTCTGTAGGAATAAAACCATCCAAAAAGGCGTTTATACCTACTCTTGTACCTTGGATTGGTGCAACAATTCCATATGCGCCTGGTTCTCCATATAAAATATGGATATAGTCTGATAGATAGTCAAGAAGTGTTAGATCATGTTCAACGACCATTACACTTTTACCATCGCTAGCAAGTTGTTTTATTGTCCTCGCAACCGCCAGACGTTGATAAATATCATTATAAGATGAAGGTTCATCGAAGAAATAATAATCTGCGTCCTTATTGACCGCTATTGCAACTGCTAATCGTTGTAATTCTCCACCGCTGAGTTCACCTAGTGTACGATCTAAAGACTTGTTGAGGGATAGTTGATCTAATAATGAATCAACCATACCTCTTTCATCGTACTTTTTCAATAGTTCTCGTGTTGTTCCTTTAAATGCCTTAGGAATTAATTGTACCATCTGAGGTTTGATTGAAGTCCGTAAATTACCCGAAGAAATTTTGTCAAAATGAGGCTTTAACTCTGTTCCTTGAAAATTCTTTATTATTTCATCCCATTGTAGGTCAGATTCATAATTTCCAAAATTTGGTTTAATATTTCCAGACAATATGTTCAAAAGTGTGGATTTTCCAATTCCATTTCGTCCCATAAGTCCTACTACTGAACCTTTCTTGAGTAACGGAATATGGTAAAGTCTGAATGAATTTATACCATATTGGTGTATTTTGTGCTCTCCAATTTCTTTGGCTAGATTAACTATAACTATTGCATCAAATGGACATTTTTTAATACAAATTCCACATCCCGTGCATAATTCTTCAGAGATAACCGCCTTTCCATCTTCTGGCCTCTGAATAATGCATTCGCCACCTGTTTTGTTTACCGGACAGTACACAATACATTCCAATCCGCATTTCTTTGGTTGACAGAGGTCCTCGTCCAATACCGCCACTCTGTGAGTAGAACTAGAGTTCATATGTAACTGTACTAATAAATATGAAAGAATATATTATAACTGTTAAGGTTCGGGACACTTGAGTGCATATCTTATCGCTCATTAACTGATTTTTGCAAAGGTTAAATTATCTCTTAATGCTTTACATGGCTTAGCCGGCCATAGTAATAGGGTGCGACCCGGTCCCATTCCGAACCCGGAAGTCAAACCTGTTATCGCTGTTGTGTTACTGATCTACGTGAGTGGTTGGGAAGCAGCAGTGCTGGCATCTTAATATCACACATAATTTTTGTCATATATCTTACCAAACCTCAATTAGCGATTGATATTTTCTCCAACATGTAAATCCGCAAGCAAATCTTGTATATTCATAGCTATATTGTCCAAAAATTCATAAACAAAGACAAATTCCCTAGGGTGCCAGATTCGACATTCAATTAAACAGGCAAAGTTAACTACCCGAACCGATATGGTTCTTGTTACCTCTGATTTCAGGTTCTCAAATAAGAAATTACTAATACTTTGGTCATTGTTCAGTCTAGATGCTAGGATGCTACCACTCCATCCTGCTTCATTGACTATGCCATCGGTTAAACTATACCAGAGTTTGGAATTCAACAGATTCTGATGGTTAAGATCCTTTTCAACTAAATACTGATTTTGAACGAGACAATAGATATTGTGAAACGGTCCCATCCTTACAACGTCTTCTGAACCAACATAATCTATGCTTCCAGACAGCATCAGAATAAAGCCATCTCTGTTTGCCAACCATTTTTCAAAGTACGGCCTGTACCGTGGAGGTATATCAGAATGAAACGATCCAATTCTACATTTGATATCATCCAGACCTAATAAATCAATTATTTCTTTAATTTGAAGAATTGGCAAGGCTACCAACAGCATTAGTTAAATGACTGTCTATAAACTTATTTTTAACCAGCGTTACCGCTCGAAATATATTTTACGATTGTTCTGATCCCAAAACCAGTAGCTCCTTTAGGATTGTATGATTTTTCCTTTGTTCCCTCTTGGGTCCAAGCTGTACCTGCAATGTCTAAATGCACCCAAGGTGTATCCTCAACAAAGTTGGATAAGAATGCTGCAGCAGTAATAGCTCCTGCAGATCTACCTCCAATATTTTTCATATCCGCGTTTGAACTTTTCAACTGTTCTTTATATTCTTCAAATAGTGGCAGCTGCCAAATCTTTTCACCAGTTAGGTTTGAATACTCTAGAATTTTCGTTACCAAGTCATCATCATTACCTACCAGTGCCGCTACATTTGTACCTAGTGCAATTATTGCAGCTCCTGTTAAGGTCGCCATGTCAATGATAGCTTTGGGAGCAAAAGTTTTTACTGCAAATGAAAGTGCATCTCCCAGGATTATTCTTCCTTCTGCATCAGTATTTAACACTTCTACAGTTTTTCTGTTATACATCTTGATTATGTCGCCAGGTCTGTATGAGGTTCCTGACGGCATGTTTTCTACTGCCGGTATTATACCAATTACATTAGTATCAAGACCTAGATCAGATACAGCTTTCATGATTCCCAATACGTTGCATCCTCCACATTTGTCAAATTTCATTTCATCCATTTTTTCAGGAGGTTTGATAGAGATTCCTCCTGTGTCAAAGGTAACTGCCTTTCCAACAATTACTATTGGCCTATTTTTTGTTGAACCGGAATATTCTAGCACTATTAGTTTTGGAGAACTAGCACTACCCTTACCTACAGCCAAAATACCTTCAAATCCGTAAGATTTCATCTCCTCCTTCTCAATGACTCTTACCTTGACCTTTTGATTCTCTGATAGTTTCTTTGAAAGGGTAGCAAGGTCTTTGGGTGAACAATCATTTGGTGGCAAATTACTTATGTCGCGAGTAAATATTACTGCGTCAGACACTACAACTGAGTGTTGAATTATTTTTAGACTATTTTTCATATCATTTCTTATTAAGATTCTGACTTGATTTAGATTATTTCTATCTTCATCTCTCTTATAATTATTAAACGAGTAATCCGATAGTTTAATTCCCTCTACCATAGCCGAAAGATGCTCTTTATCCATATTTTTGAATGGAATTAATACGAATTCACTTATTCCCAATTCTTTTGCTTTATTAACCACTTTTCCAGTCAAATTTCTGGTTTTTTCTGGATCTAAATTTTTCTTATCTCCCATTCCTAACAGTAAAGCCCGTTTTATACCAGATCCTACATTGTTATGAACAATACTTATTGTTCCATCCTTGGCTCTAAATTCGTTTGATTCAGTGATTTCTCGAATAATAGGATCAAAATCAGGGGTAATTTCTGATATCGACAAAGATGAAACTTCATCCGTAAAAACATAATTTACCAGTAGTTGAGTATTCAATGATGAAATATTGTTCTCAGCTTCAATAAGCACCACGTTCAAAATGACCAGTATACTTTATTTTAAAGTATTGAAGCATTTAGTGGAATATTTTCAAATCAGCTCTATGAATCCTTTGAACAATAGAGAAACATTAAACTGAAAGGCACAAGAAAAAAATATCAAAAAATTTGAAAGAAATCCTCTTGCAGTAAATATCATTATATGATAAAGATGTGAGATTAATTTTATCCTCATATCATATCGATGAATGTGTAAAAATCAAGAATAAGAATATACGAGATTTATTAAATATCTATAAGTGTGAGTAATGTCAAATCGATCAAGAACAGATATGGCTAATACAGTTAATAGAAGTAATCATAGTTTTCTAGATATACCATTTGAACTCAGAGAATTTATGAAGAATGACACTTATTCTTTACTTGTTAAGGGCCGGTCGGGTAGTGGAAAAACTACTCTAGCTCTAAGTATTTTGCATACATTAAAAGAAAAAAATAATTTTTTCTATATTTCTACTAGGTCATCTCCAAAACAGTTGTTTGACCACTATCCATGGTTGCGAAAAATCATTAAAGAGCCGAATAAAGATATTGACAGTCAGGAGGTTGGACAAAATCTTTCCACTTTTGAGGATGCACGTTTGGACGAACCTGAATCACTTTTTGAGAGAGTAACCAATCAGTTGATGGATGTTAAGAACCCTGTGATAATAATTGATAGCTGGGATTCTGTTGCTTCATTAATGGATAGAGAAGCACGATTAAACAACGAAAGAGTGCTCCAAACATGGAGAGAAAGAGCTAAGGCAAAATTGATTTTTACAAGTGAAGAAACTGTCGAATCTAGTCTAGAATATATCGTAGATGGAGTTGTTGAACTGAATTATCAACTAATGGACGAAATACGAATTAGGAACTTATTTCTCAAAAAACTAAGGGGGATTCCAATCAAGAGGTCACTATACTTCTTTACTCTGAAAGATAGAATTTTGCGATGTTTTGGTAGCTATGATCCAAGAGAATTCAAGATGAATAACACAAGGGAAAAAGTTTCAAAAGAGGCAGATAATTCTAAACAATTATTACAAATAGGCTATCAAGATCTTGACAATTATATCGGAAGTTTACCACAAGGTGGATTGATAACAATTGAAAGAGATATCTCTTTGTCAAATGATATAATATTTTTATTCTTAAACGATGTATTGTATAATTTTTCAAGAAGGCATTATTGTTTACTTTTAGATTCATCTATAAAAGACGAATTGGTACTTACATACAATTTTAATATTCAAAATTATAGGAAGTTATTTGCATTAGATAGTCTTGGTTCGGCTGAAAATTCAATTCAAGATACGATAAAACAAAAAGATAGTTTTTACAAGCTTGTAGCCAAAATAGTATCAAGACTTGAAGGAAAAGAAAAAATAGTCACTATAATGGAATCAAATTCTTTGGATAATTTCATGTCGACTTGTTCCGATATTGAAGATTATTGTAGATTCATAAAGAAATTTGAGCTTTCTTTTTTGATCCTAAATTCAAATAACAATCCAGAAAAATATTACTCAGCATCGGATATTCATCTGAAATTTGTACTGATGTGTGGAACTCTTTTCTTGAAGTGCACAACACCTTCTTCAGCATTATTTGGTATACGTGTTGTTAATTCTGTTCCACGGATCCAGTTAGATCATGTTTTGTAACTTCATAGTGTAGGCTTCAGAGTTCTCATTCTCATCCAGTGACATTGGTAATAGATGCATCATTTGGTCATAGAAATCTAGAAAGATGGTGCCCTTGTTTGTAACTTTATACACCATCTTTGATCCGTTATTATGTTCCATGATCAGACCAAAATTCAAAAGGGAATCTATATAGTTTCTACATTGGTCATTACTTAGCATCGCTTTATACATGATTTTTGTCCTCGTCTCTTCTCTCATTGCAGATCGCAGTATGGCTGCTATGACTCCGTACTTACTCCTATTTTTCATCGTCCATTAAATGAAATTATGCAATATAACTGGAGTGAAGCTATTAAATAGAAACATACATGACAAGATTCGACTACAAAAATTAGAATACCTTTTTATTCTATTATTCTAGCCAATTCTTGTTCCATAAAATAAGATTAACTAATGTTTGATTATATTATGCTATAATAAGTTACTTCATTTTTATACTTGTAGACATTTATGGCGCTAATCGATATCTTTTAAATTAAGAACACAATCCGTCATGACGGGTTTTACCTTTTGGAATCTTATTTTTCCCTTGTTTATTTTTCCAGATTTCTGCATTGAAAGGGCTTTGGTCTTCATCAACAAAATATGATCGACGCAAACTAACCCTATCATATACTCTTCTTTTTCGGATAATATGGAAACAATAAACGAGGGCGGTAGGGCACATACTTTCCCATTTACCATTATGGAACATCTTTCGGGCACCATTCTTAATTATGAATTCTGAACTAATTGATATTATAACATTTTTGTTTGTATATGAATTTTTATCTGCAAAATATTACTATGATAACTAAATAATATAACTAATTTTAGGTTTAAATAGAAATAAATTTTTGTTGTGCCTTATTGTTGATTGTTCAAAATTGTTTTTATCTCTTTGCATCTTTTCCTTAAGGAAACTGTAGAAATATCTGCTACTTGGCACACTTCTACTTGTCGCAAAAACTCATTGCAATCTTGTGATGCGATGTAAATTATAGCTCCTGCAAAAGCACGTGGATTTTTTCCAATTGAAATTCTGCTATGTTGAACTAGTGAAAAAATTCTAAGTGCTTGTCTTTTCGTTTTTTCAGTAAGCTTTAACCTATTCGAAATAAGCGTTACATAATCAATCCCTTGAATAACGGGGATCTTTAACGACAGTTCTTTCAAGATCAATTTGTAATGTGACATGATTTCCTTACTTGGAATATTGCACACATAGGCAATATCTGATATTGTTTTTGGTATTGATATCTCCCTACATGCCGCATATATAGACGCTGCAACTAGTGAGACCGTAGATCTACCTTTTGCTAACTTTCTCATTGCAGCTTTACGATATATGTATGCGGCATTCTCCATAACTGGTGGACTCAGATATAGCTTGTCGCCAAAATTGTTGAGATATTTAAGGGCTTTATCCAAGTTTCTCGATATCGAATCGTTAAGCTGGGAACGATTGTTCCATGTTCTTAATCTCTGAATCGTTTCTTTTTGTACTGGACCTAACATTTTGCCTCTTCCGTCAGTGTCATTTAATCCAATTAAGGTAGACAGTCCCTTGTGACTTACTGTTAGCGATTCTGGCATGCCTATACGAGATTTATCCTTATATTCACCTTTTTCAAAATTTGTCAGCTCATTATTGTATATTTTTTCGTTAGAAACGCAACCACAAGTACTGCAAACATATTCACTTGTGAGTACATCTAAAACCAGAGTATAATTTTGACATTGATTGCATTGCACTCTGTCACCTACATTCGATTCCAAGGATCTACTATTTTGAATCTGTTTGCCATCTTCTAAGGTCATCTTACTCTTAATTTTAGCAGGTTCTTTTATTATCAATAGTTTTTCTAGAAATTAGAGATTTTATATTATATACCTTAAAGACTTAGAAAAAGTTAATTTAATGCTTTACAATTAAGAATTACAAGGAAAAATACTCTTTTTATTTCTTAAATAAAAATCTATAAATGTTTTGTTTAATAAGATTACTCAATTCTTGCCTCTAATCGGTGGAATTATTATTAAATCTTATAAGTTTATACTAATGCCACTAGTCATGTTGTGGATGATCTAGTGGGGGACAAGAAGTCATCTACCCAAATCATGAAAAAGCCCCCTGATTCTCTACCGGATTAGGACTCGGAATTTCATTTAACTTGGATAAATCGACGTTCCCATTCAATGCTATGTTTCAGGATAATATATGCTTCCAATATTATACGGTTCATATCATTGAATTAATATCATTTTGGCGAATTGAAAATTTTTAACAGCTCGTGATTTTTTGTTCTGGTTACCTATTTTGCCCAATAACTTTACCTACAATATAAACTTATGATAAAACAGAACGTTTATATCTTCATGATAGTAGAAATTTCTAAATACCTTCGGTGCCTAATTATGGTGGACAAGTTTCAAAGTCAAAGATATGGATATTTGTATCTAGTAAAGTGTAACAATTATATAATTAGTTATACATATTAATATGCGATGAAAGACACAAGACTGTTAAAAATCCTTGTTGAAGAAAAGGCACTAGTAAAGTTGCTGAAGACAATTGGTTCTGGAAGAGAATATCCAACTAGAGAACTCTTGACTAAATTGGGTGCATATGGTTATGGACATAAGCTGCTTCTTAAGGCACAAAAGCGTGGATTAGTAGACCGAAAGACTGTAAAGAATAAAGTGTTTAACAGATTAACTAACGACGGCAAGAAACTCGTAAAACTAGCAAGGGAAATAGGTGTGTAAAGGACCAAATCCTCCAAATTTTTATTTCCTACATTTATTTTAAAACTGAAGATAACTCTAAAATTTTATTATACCATGAAGAGGATTTTATCACTCCGCTAGAAATTAAGATACCTTCTGCCCCAAGTTCAAGGGCTTTCTCTACATCATATTTATCAACGATGCCAGCTCCACAAAGGACTTTGACTGTTGAAGAGATTCGCTTTACTGCTTGTACCGACTCCTTAATAATTGAAGGATTTGCCTTAGAAACGGCAACCCCTTTTCCTATAAGCTCAGGCGGTTCTATGGCCAGGAAATCCGGAGAAAATCGTGAGATTGCCTTCAGCTCATGTAAATCATCTGCACAAACAATCGAAATCATATCCAGCTCACGTAGGCGTTTTACTAGATTTTTGATTTGTGTATGTTCTATTTTGTGTTCGCTATGGTTTATTATAGAACCTACAGCACCGTATGATTTTACGATTTCAGGTACAATAAATCCAGTTGTCGCCCCAAGGGCTACGTCGTCTACATGCTGACTTATAATGGGAATTTTTATTTTTGATAAGGCCAAAAGACTAGAAGGCGGAGGCGCAATAATAATATCTTTTTGATTTGACAGTGAAGCGTTCTTTGCGTCCCGAACAATTTTTGTTGAATTATCTCCCGATATCTCGTTGTAATTTTTGAGATTTATTACTAATGGCTTAACAAAGGTAATCATAACAAAATTTTAGGTGAGGTCTTGAAACTTATTATTTAGTTTTTTCATCCTTGCTTCATACCCTTTGTTATATTCAAGCTCTTCTGGCACGAGTGTGGCGGGGTGTATAAATCCCTGATTGCGCATAATCATCGCTCTTTCGGAAGCCCACAATCTTTGAAGGTCCCAGTCTGCCGTTCCAAAACCATCATGTGGACCAGTAAGAAGTCCGTTATGCATACTAAAAACGAGGCATGACACAATTGGTATTGCATAGTTTAAACTGGCTGGAGAATTGAGTTTAACTGGCATCAATGGCATATGATGACTTCCTCTAGTATTTCCTGCGACGTAATGTGGATTATTGAATGCGCTTCCTGCCTCTTCCGTTGCGGGAAAATTTTTCTGAGTTCTTACTATAGCTATCGGATCATCTTTACCAACATACGTCCCCGCTATGTTGTGCAATCTGTCAGTTGATGCAGAAACAATCTGTTCTCCATCAGATGATAAAATTGAGTGTACTACATATCGACCAGGATACATTAAAGCTGTTTCTAATTCTGGTTTATCTTCCCACAACTTTAGAGCTGCAACTTTTCCTGTCATAACATCCATAATCTGAAATTTAACACCCTCAGCCAACTTTTCATTTATCAATAAACCAGTACTACTTCTTGCATCTACAAACATTCTCCACAATGGGAAATTAAAAGCACCCGGTTCTGTCTTATCAGCAGCAAAAACACAAAATACTTCACTGGGCCTTTCCTCTATATCCATCTCAGCAACACCAGGACCCATACCTCTCACGTTTCCAGAAAAAGCATCTTTCAGCAAATCCTGTCCAGCTCCGTACAAACCCTGATCCTTTGCGATTTTGGTACCTTCGGTGAATGCATCCCATGCCATCTTGTGAATCTCTTTACTGTCCGTTCCTCTTGTGTGTGTCATAATAATATGTACATCGTCTCCCGTATATCCTATGTAGTAATCAAGTAATAATTTTGAGTTCTCCTTTACCACTTTATTAACTTCTTCAATCAACTTATCACTTGGTCTGGTGTGGCCGCCAATGGCTCCAATATCGGCCTTTATTGCAGAAAGTGTAACTTTCATATTCCGTAGTCTATTAAATGAATGGAGTTTAAAATTCTTATGATTTAGGTTTTTGGATTAAACTCAAAAAGTCTAAGTCGAAGAAAATAACTAATAATTTATCGAATGTAAGTCACATCCTATTCATATAACCAACAACGAATGAATCCATTCTTGTAATTTATCACTGGTGGATTATTTCGACATTTCTCTTTTGCATAAGGACAACTATCATAGAATTTGCATCCTGTTTATTTCCCCGACAGATCTGATTTTTCGCCCAAATACTCAAACTTATTTTCCTTCTTTTTTATACTTGGGATAGAAGAAACAAGTTTTTCGGTATAGGGATGTTTTGGGTTTTTATATATTTCATATGCTTTTCCCAATTCCACTATCTGGCCTCTGTACATTATCGCAATAATTTCTGATACTTCTGAGATTACTCCTAAATCATGAGAAATGAATACTACTGACATATGTCGATCTCTCTTTAGCTTTTTTAATAGGTTAATAATTTGAGACTGAACCATAACATCCAGAGAAGTGGTGGGTTCATCGGCAACCAATATCTTTGGATTCAGTAACAATGACATTGCTATTGAAACTCTTTGCTTCATACCACCACTCAATTCGTGAGGATATTTTTTCATAATACCTGGCTCTAATAGAACACTACTCAAAGAATCTGTGATTATTTCAATATGATCATTGGAATAACCATGTTGCTGAAGAACTTCCTTCATTTGGGACCCTATAGTAAAAACTGGATCTAAAGAATTGAGGGCTCCCTGAAAGATCATTGAAATTTTTTTCCATCTGACTTGGTTATTAAATTCATCGTCTGGCATTTTTGTAATATCTTGCCCATCTAGGATAATTTTACCACTAACTATTCTGCCAGGATAAGGAACTGATCGTAGAAGAGCTGTTCCTAAAGTACTTTTTCCACATCCAGACTCACCAACAATTCCTATTGATTCATTTTTTTTAATACTAAAACTAACATCATCAACGGCCTTAACTATCCCAAATTGGGAAAAATAGTAAACTGTTAAGCTATCTACAATAAGAGCGTTATCCAAACATGTCTTTATCGATCTCAACCGTATAAGTATCTATTTCAATTAATCTTATTTTTCTCTACCTAAACCTAATGCACATATATATGGTAAAAATATTAGTCAGTCTGATGATTAGTTGAGATTACCCATTTGCATATTTGACGCCAAGACAGGTGTTTTATGTCCAAAATGTGAAAGTAGGCTGAAAAATGGGGAGTTATCTAAAATTGATGTGGAGAGTTCGATCAAACTTATCAAACTTTCCAATAAGAATCAAGATATAGATAAATTGAATTTAATAGGATCTCAAAAGATAGACGAGGACTATGTACTTATTTTAAAGGATTCAAACGTAAGTCACATAAACTCGAATGATAAACTAATAAGTTTGATTGAAAAGGAATTTAACGGAAAAGTATGGTTTGTCGAAGCCAATAGCTCGGTAAGAAAGATTCTTGAAAATCTCTTCTTTCCTATAAGAATATTGAAAACTAATATGATTTGGCTACCAGATGGGAACCAGGTAACACAGGTTACTATAGAAAGTAAAGATTATGAAAAATTCTTTAGCAAAATTGAAAAAGTAAAGAAGATTGTCAATGTGGTAAGAAACATAGAACTTGTTGTTGAGATCTCTGGAAAGTGATACTGTCATAAAGGAAAATATTATGAACAGGATATTCGCTTCATCAATAAACAAAGACCATATTGGCCAAAATTTAACATTAGTTGGATGGCTTGAAGATTTCAGAGATATGGGAAAAATTGGTTTCATTAGCGCTAGAGATATGACTGGAAATTTTCAGGGAGTACTAACTGGAGAATTATTATCTGCCCTCAGAGAAGTACCAAGGCAAAGTATTATCATGGTAAAAGGAACTGTTCAAGAGACTAGAGCGGAGAATTTTCAAGTTGAAGTTAAAGTTGAAAAAGTAGAAGTTATGTCAAAAGCAGTAAACCCCCTTCCAATTGATCCTACCGGAAGGGTCAAATCATCAATGGACAAAAGACTAGATTCAAGAGCTCTAGATTTGAGGAACTCTAGGATTGCTAATATTTTTAGAATAAGATCATATGTACTTAATTTGGTTCGCAATTTCCTGTATTCGAGAATGTTTGTGGAGGTTAATACCCCAAAGATAATAGGAAGCGCCACTGAGGGTGGCGCGGATCTTTTTGGTTTTGAATATTTTTCAAGGAAGGCATATTTGGCTCAGAGTCCGCAGTTATACAAGGAACAGCTCACGTTGGGCCTAGAAAGGGTATTTGAAATTTCACCATATTTTAGAGCTGAACCCTCACATACAGTAAGACATCTTTCCGAATTTGTAAGCGTTGATTTAGAAGCAGCATTCCTTGATTATGGCAATATCATGGATATTGTACAAGATTTAGTAATCTCAACCATAAATGATCTATTTGTTCATCATAACAAAGAGATGACATACTTTGAAAATAAACAAGAAATTATGGTTGATAGGATTCCAAGAATTACGTATCAAAAATGTCTGGAGGATTTAAGAAGTTTAGGTGAAATGATAGAATTTGGGAACGATCTTTCTGATCCTGCATTAAAAAAGCTAGGAGAGATTTACCCAAGATTTTATTTTATAGTTGATTGGCCCACCAAACTAAAGCCATTCTACATACTTGAACATGAAAAGAAACATGAACTTTCAAAGTCTTTTGACTTACAGTATGGATATTTAGAAATTGTTTCTGGTGGAACCAGAGAGCACAATTCTGAGAGATTACGAAATAAATTACTAGAAAAGGGACTTGACCCAAATAGTTTTTCTGATCATTTGCAGACATTTGAATGGGGAATGCCTCCGCATTCCGGGTGTGGCATTGGATTTGACAGGTTCATGATGATCCTCACTAATTCTACGAACATTAGGGAAGTTGTCCTTTATCCTAGAGATACTGAAAGGCTTAGCCCTTAGATATCCTAATCTCTACTTCTTTCAGGTTATCCTGCACTAGCATAAATGCCCTAAACCTTGAACCAGATAATTCATATATGAGCCAGATTACAGGATTAATTCGCATAAAACTCAAGTCGGTCGCCGATGGTCTTGCACCATCTAAATGCGAATGATAAACTCCAATAACATCCAGTTCCTTACTAGATGCCCACTGATAAACTTTGATAAGCTCGTCGGGCTCCATGTTAAATGAATTTTCTGAATGAGCTATGTTATTCATTCTTTTTAATACTTTGACACGGTATTCGCAGTCGACTATATTTCCTAAAAGAAGAGAACATGACTCGTTAGGAAGATCCTCCTTAGTGGAACTTATTAAGGAATTGATTTGGTTCTCAGTAATTAGTAATGTTATTTCAGACATTTATTGATCAATTTTCAATACAAATATTTGACATTGATATTCATGGATATGACTTAGTTCTAAAAATGTTTGGTAACATATCTTTTGTAGCTCTTATTTGGATCCAGTTTAGCCTACTGTTATTTTTCCTTTCATATATGGATGCAAAGTACAGAAATAGTCATATTGTCTCTGCTTAAGGGTCATGGTGTCAAGAACGAATGTGGCATTAGGTTTAATGGGCTTTGAATCAAACGTTTTACCATCATCAATTAAACTTGTAACGGTGTGAGGAACATTATCCTTGTTAGTCCATTCTACTCCTCCATCTTTTGGAGCTTTTATATTGGCCGGATCATAGCTGGGATTTCCCTGTGCAGACGCACCGGGAAGAATAGTGGCTTTAATGGGATTTGTAATGTTTCTAATTGGAGCGGTTTCATTCTGTTTTACTTCGCTCTTAATGTTTTCTTGTGGGGCCTTTGGTGTAACCAATCCAAATACATAAAATGTAGATCCACCAACTATTGCTGCGATTACAAATATTACTGTTATAGCCTTAAGGTAAGGTGTCCTTTTATACGACGCAACAGTAAGTACTGTAGCGGGTATTGAAATTATCAACATAAGTCCAATATAAGTAAAGATACTGGGTATAGTAGTTCCAATAGTAACAGCGGCTGCAAGTCCGAAGGTAACAAGGAAACCTAATGTAATGAATGTAGCAGATTTGGCTCTTCCTGACGTTGGGAATCCATCTTTAAATATTCCAGCTGTCAGAAATATTAATCCAATGAACATTGTAAGAAGGCTAACGGCATGCATTCCCTCTACAAATGTATGTGCAATCCCAGCAAGTGAAATACCAACCCCGACAATACCGATAACCGTAAGTCCTATCCCTGGAGTTAAAAGGTCCCAATCAGACATTCTTTATTACGTGAACTCAAGCTCACATAATTAATCTTTTCTTGCAATTATGTTCAAATATTTCATAATTTTTTTGACATGAATTTTTAACAATCCAAACTTCTCTCAACGAATACTAGATCCATTGGAGTTTATGATTTACATTCGATAAAATTTTTTATTTGAATCACAAGTAGAACGAAATAATTCTAAACATTTCCGATTCTGATTTAAACAAAAAAATGTGCTGAAGATTTATTAAAACATGTCAAAGCACTTATATTCAAGCAAGATAAGCTTACCATCATATTTACAAATATGAGGGTTTGAAAATGCCTAATACTGGTATAGTAAAATATCATGTTAAACTTACATTTGAAGTTGATGGGATAGTAGAAAAGGCCGATATAATTGGCGCAATATTCGGCCAGACAGAGGGATTACTAGGCCCTGAGATGAACCTAAACGAGTTGCAGAAAGTGTCAAAGGTTGGGAGAATTGAAGTAAATGTTGATACCAAATCTAATACAACTAAGGGCGACGCTTTGCTCCCTATGAGCACTGACATATCAACTGCTGCATTGATATCTGCCGCGATTGAAAGCATAGATAAAGTTGGACCCTTTCAGGGTAAGTTTCTCTTAGTTGGTATAGATGACATACGAGCTATCAAGAAAAAAGTTATTGTGGATAGAGCCAAAAAAATAATTCAAGAATGGGCGACAAAGACAATAAGTGAAGGAGAAGAAATGCTACGCGATGTATATGACGCAAGCAAACCAGGAAAACTAACCACATTTGGAAAGGCTCAGTTAGCCTGCGGTACTGGAGTATTTGATTCGCCGTACATTATTCTTGTTGAAGGTAGGGCCGACGTGATTAACCTTTTACGTGCAGGTTTTGATAACTCAATTGCTATTGAAGGAGCCAAAATTGATGAAACTATAACCAACCTCACATCAGGAAAGAAAGTTATAGCATTTCTAGACGGTGATAGGGCTGCTGACTTGATCTTAAAGGAATTGCAAGGTTTGGTTAAAATTGATAAAGTTTTGAGAGCACCAGCTGGCAAAGAAGTAGAGGAGTGCACTCCCTTGGAAATATCTGAGATACTAAAAGACGTAATTGAACCTACAGGCGAGCAATACGAAGTTCCAGTTCGACATCAAAAGACCGTAAAGAAATCAAAAAATTATGAAAATAACCATACGTCGTATGAGGACTCTTCAAATTTTAATAATGCTGATAATGCGGTAAATGATCCCCAAATCGCCTCAGTAATCAAAGAAGTATATCCACAAATCAATGAAACCTTGGAGGCAATTATATTGGATAATTCGATGCAGGTATTGTTGAAGATCCCAGTATCAGAAATAATCAAAAGATTGGACTCCTTAGAAGGCGCTAGATTTCTGGTTCTGGATGGAATTATTACACAACGACTTATTGATGCCGCGTACAAGGCAGGAGTTGAGTTTGTAGTAGGGCATAGAATGGCAGAATTAAAAAAATCACCAGAAATTACAGTAAGAACTTTTGATCAGATAGGCATTGGCAACTAAAGAACGATGCAAGATATAAAGTATGATTACGTCATAACGCTAGCTAAACTATTGCTTAAAGGTGCGAAGGATAATTTCATTGAATTTACTAGTACTGACATTGGAATAGAAATAAACAAGTCACAACAAGCGGCCTCAAAAATAATTCTGGAATTGCAAGAAATGAAATATGTAGAACGAGTCAAGAATGGACACGGTTATATGATCAGGGTAACAGAAGAAGGTCTTTCATTCGTTAAGAAAATGTCTGACTATCTTAACATGGCAGTATATTCATCGCCTGGAAATATCAATTTTAATGGCATTTTGGTCTCTGGGATGGGAGAAGGAAAGTACTATATGAGTCTTGAAGGCTATCGTAAGCAGTTTGAAAAAAAGATTGGGTATATCCCTTACCCAGGCACTTTGAATATTAAAATAATTGATTCGCTGTCGTTAGAAAATAGAGAAAAAATTGAATGTTTTCGTTATCAATTTATAGAAGGTTTCAGTGATTCCGAACGAACTTATGGTTGGGTCAAGTGTTACCCTACAACATTAAATGGTAATGAAAATATTCAATCAGACTTATTGATTCTTGAACGAACACACCATGATAAGAACATGTTGGAAATTATAGCTCCTGTTAATATAAAACAAGTACTGCATCTAAATAACGGTGACAATGTTAAGGTTACCTTGCAGAATTCAAAAAGAAGAACAGAATCATATATCGTAAATTGAATGGCCCAATTCCTCTTTAATTTGGGCACTTTTAGAGCCGGGAATTGGGGTGTTTAAGCGAATTATTCTGGTATTTATTCCTCTTTTCGAACAATTCACAGCAATTTCCTTTTCAGTGTGTTTTTGATCATATCCTAATGCAATAATATCTGGCTTGACAATTTCTACAGTATCGTATAACGTACCTTCCCTTCCAATGATTGCGTAATCAACGTATCTAATGGACGCAACCAGCTCTCTTCTAAGAAACTCGTCATGGTATATTTTTCTATTTTTGTTTATTTTAAGTGCAGTTGAACTCCTTGCCACCACAACAATCAATATGTCACCCTGGCTTTTTGCATCCTTTAATGTATGAATGTGACCTGGATGAACAATATCAAACACTCCGCCAATCAATACAATTTTTAGTAAACCTCTGCCAAGGAAAGTTAATCTGAGAGGATTAGATCTTTCTACAAAACCATTTTCAGTCATTTCGTCAATTTTAAGGTTAAACATATCTTCCGAAATTGTAGTTCTATTCTTCAGATATTCTAATGGCAAAATATCCGAATCGAGTGAAGCAACATAGATAGCTGTCAGAATAGCTTTATCCAAAGGGTCTATCATAAATTCGACATTATTTAAGTAGCAATGTCTATTTAGTTCTATTCTCCAATTGCAATGTTCTTTAAACAAGAAACTTTTTGCCTCAGCCGACCAAAGGTTGGTTTTATGCGATAGAATATCATTAATATATCAATTACAGAAGGATTTAGGATAGATGAGGAATGAAGGAGTAGAAATATGAGACTCAATTCTAAACCCAGGGCCTTTTATTTTGCAGCAAGACTAATACCTAAATAATGCAAATTAGAAAAAAATAGTAGATGACAATTTCGCAAGTGGGTGCATATCCATTATCCAAGGGGATTAAAATAACAACCATTGATAGAAAAGAAATTTCAAGCGGGACAGCCTTGATAAAGCGTGGCTTTGCACACATGCAAAAGCATGGTGTAATAATGGACGTAACCAATGTAGAACAAGCTCAGATAGCCGAAGATGCCGGAGCAGTTGCGGTCATGGTCTTGGATAAACTTCCTTATGATGTAAGACATGCAGGTGGAGTAGCTAGAACGGCAGGCGTTAAAGTAATTCAAGCAATATTAGATTCTGTGAGTATACCAATAATGGCAAAGTGCAGAATAGGACACTTATCTGAGGCTGATATTCTTGAAGAAATGGGAGTCGATATGATCGATGAGAGTGAAGTACTTAGTCCTGCTGATGAAAGTAGGCATATTTGGAAGTGGAATTACACAACACCCTTTGTGAACGGAGCTAAGAATTTGGGTGAGGCACTGCGCAGGATTGAGGAAGGTGCTTCAATGATTAGAACAAAAGGTGAGCCAGGAACAGGGGATGTTTCACATGCAGTAACCCATATAAGAATGGTAAATAACGAAATCAAAAAGATAAAGGGAATTTACGATAATAACGATGATCAAGAACTAATTAAGATTTCAAGAGAGTTACAATCTTCCTTTGAGATAGTTAAAGAAACAGGGAAGCTTGGAAGATTGCCCGTTGTAAATTTTGCTGCAGGGGGAATATCTACACCAGCGGACGCTGCCCTGCTAATGAAGCTAGGTTGTGATGGAATTTTTGTAGGTTCAGGAATATTTAAAGCAGAAGATCCACTTGAAAGAGCGAAAGCTGTCGTTATAGCGACTACTTATTTTGACGATCCCAAGAGAGTTCTAGAGGCACAGAAAATGATTGATGAAAAGAAATCAATGCTTGGTCTTGATACCAAAAACTTGAATTTAAGAATGCAAGAAAGAGGACCTACAGTTTGAATGAGTTATTAATTGGAGTATTGGGTCTTCAAGGCGATATTGAAGAGAATATCAAAGCAACAACAGATGCATTTAAAGAAATGAAAATTAAAGGCAAAGTCATTCCTGTTCGTTACCCTGAAGAGATTATGAAAGTTGATGGTTTGATTATACCAGGTGGTGAGAGTACCGTAATGGGTTTACTTATTGCTATAAAGAATGGATTATTAGACGCAATTACAAGAATACTACAAGAAGGATTGCCTGTAATGGGAACATGTGCCGGTATGATTGTTTTGGCTAAAAAATCTTATGATAAGGTTGTTGGAAACAAGAAACAATTATTGCTAGGCGCTTTAGATATTGAAATTGAGAGGAATTCTTTTGGAAGACAGTATGATTCATTTGAATCAAACTTAGATATATCTGGTATAGGAAATGATTATAAGGGAATTTTTATACGTGCACCTACTGTAATTTCGATAGGTCCACATGTGCAAATTTTGAGTAAGTTTGATGGAAAAATAGTAGCCGTAAAGCAAGAAAATATAATTGGGACTTCTTTCCATCCGGAATTATCAGGTGATTACAGGATGCACAGATTTTTTATCGAGTTGGTAACAAATTGGAAGAAGACAAATAATTGAAAATAAAAATTTGAGTACGATAATCATTTACTACGCATTAAATTAAGCGCTGAACCAGCTTTGAACCATTCTATCTGCGACGAGTTGTATGAATGCTTTAACAAGATTTCATCATCAGTTGCGTTACTATGGTGGATAATACATGTAAGATGTTTACCTTCCTGGAGATTTTTAAGACCTAATATGCTTAACCTATCATCCTCTAAAATCTTATCATAGTCATTTGGGTTTACAAAAGTAAGAGCAAGTATCCCTTGTTTTTTCAGGTTTGTTTCATGTATCCTTGCAAAACTCCTTGAAATGACTGCACAACAGCCCAGATAGCGTGGAGTCATTGCGGCGTGTTCTCGACTACTTCCTTCACCATAGTTACTATCACCAATAATTATCCACTTTATTTTTCTTGATTTGTATTCACGTGCTATATAGGGTAGTAATTCCGTCTCATGATTGATGATGTTCTTACCCTTTCCAACTTGATCTTCATGAAACGCATTAACCGCACCAAGTAGAAGATTATCGCTAATTTTGTCTAGATGACCTCGATACATTAACCAGGGGCCAGCCGGTGAAATATGATCAGTGGTACACTTACCCTTGATCTTAACCAGGATTGGTAACTTTTCAAAATCGTTCCCATCCCATTGAGGGAATGGTTCCAGCTTTTGAAGTCTGGAACTATTTGGATCGATTAGTACATCCACATTTTGAGATTCTTTGGTAGGTGGGAGGTAAACATCTTGATTGTATACAAAACCATTTGAAGGGATCTCTGGCGCCACCTTGGGGGGAATTAGCTTGAATTTAGTACCATCATTTGCGGTCAATTCGTCAATTAAAGGATTAAACGAAAGCCTACCACCTAAAGCTAATGCTATTACCAATTCCGGGCTACCAATGAAGTTCATTGTTTCCCTACTCCCATCATTTCGACCCGGAAAATTTCTATTATAAGATGTTACTATGGTATTAGGTTCACCTTTCTTAAGCTCGGGTCTATTCCACTGTCCAATACAAGGACCACAAGCATTTGCTAGTACATTTGCTCCGATATCCTTTAGTGCTTTCATCTGTCCGTCCCTTTCAATTGTGCCGCGAATCATTTCAGATCCTGGGGTAATTTGGAGAGGAACCTTTACTTTCACTCCTTTTGACTTGGCTTGTTCAGCAATATCAGAAGCCCTTGACATGTCCTCGTATGATGAATTAGTACAGCTTCCGATTAGTGCGACGGAAATTGTATCAAGATAATTATTCTTATTGACTTCACTTGCCATTTTCGATATGGGTCTTGCTAAATCAGGTGTATGCGGACCAACTATATAGGGTTCAAGACTAGAAAGGTCTATCTCGATCAATTGATCAAAATAATGTTGAGCTTTTTCTCTTTCTTTTGTAATCTCCTGTTCGATTTCGTTATCCAGTGTAAATAAATCTCTGTACTTATTCGCTAGATCTGCAATCCCTTCACGTTTTGTCGCTCGAAGATAAGTCTCCATCTTATTATCATACGAAAATATAGAGCAGGTCGCACCAATTTCTGCCCCCATGTTTGTAATAGTTGCCTTTCCTGTACAGCTAATGGTCCTTGATCCAGGACCAAAGTATTCTATTATTCTATTTGTTCCTCCGTAAACTGTAAGTTTGGAAGCTACATATAGTATAATGTCCTTTGGTGATGTCCATCCATTAAGTTTACCAGTCAAAAACACACCAATGCGTTTTGGATATAAAAGTTCCCAGGACATTCCTGTCATTACTTCTGCAGCATCAAGACCACCAACTCCTATTGCAATCATTCCAAGACCGCCTGCATTAGGTGTATGTGAATCAGTGCCTATGATCAAACCACCTGGAAAGGCATAATTTTCAAGAACTACTTGGTGAATTATCCCCGAGCCTGGTTTCCAGAATCCAATGCCATATTTTCTTGAAGATGATTCGAGGAACTTGTATACTTCATTATTTTCATAAAGAGCCAATTTTGTATCGGCCTCGCCACCTGTTCTTGCCTGAATTAGATGATCACAATGAACTGTAGTCGGAACTACTACACTATTCAGACCTGACTGCATGAATTGTAAGAGTGTCATTTGACCTGTTACATCCTGCAATGCAACTCTATCTGGATCTAGAAAGATATAGTCTGATCCGGATTGAATTTCTCTATTTATATTTGAATTATGAATATGACCTACAAGAATTTTTTCTGATGCAGTAAGAGGTCTACCTAAGATCTTTTTATACTTGCTTACACTATTTTGTAGTATTCCATAAGTTCTAGAAATTATATCTAAAGATCCTTTTATCTCCATAGCTTAGTGGTACTTTTTTTCATATTTAATTATTCATTATTTCTATTTTTCATTTGTAGCGCATGATAGACCTTGATACTGTGATTTATTTCCACTAAATGGAACTAAAAATGTTTGAAAAGGTAATGTAGTCTGCTTATCTCTTTTGCTGATTCTTGATAATCCTAATTAACAATCTGGTGATCCTGTTCTTTTTATGAATATCAAACAAAACAAGTTGATTTAACTAGGACAGCTGACACATAAATGACCCCTGAATACCATTTAGCACATTAATTGAAAATTAATTAAAAAACTAATTAGATCAAGAATTCGAAAACTGATATAATGACTAGTTTACATGGATGCGGGAGGTGGGATTTGAACCCACGAACCCCTAAAGGACAGGATCCCCAATTTATTAGATCTTAAGTCCTGCGTTTCCAAATCTTGTTATTATTTGGCCAGGCTCTACAACCCCCGCATGTACCAATCAGATTTGGTAAATAGATGGTAATTAAACGTTTTAGATGGTATTTTTCTATTAGATATCTTAATGAAACCCTACTAATGATTATTTCATTAATTGGATAACAACTTATTTACTCTATTATTCATACAATATTGAGTTGGAATCAGATCCTGCCCAAAATAATATTTCAAAGTCTTCCAATAATACTGATAGTAGAGCTGCGTTAGAAGTGAGACACATTTCAAAATTTTGGGATTCGCCAGCCGGCAGAATAATCGGAGTTAAAAATATTAGCTTTACTGTGAGAACCGGTGAACTAGTATCCATTGTTGGTCCCTCGGGCAGCGGAAAAAGCACATTGCTTAATATGATAGGCGCCTTAGAAAGACCCACAAGTGGTCAAGTATTTATCAACGGGATTGACATTTTTTTACTACATGATTCTCAAGTAGCTGCGTTGCGAAACAAGTCCATAGGTTTTATTTTTCAGTCTTATAATTTGATCAATAGAACAAGTGTTCAGAAGAATGTAGAGTTTCCTGCAGTAATAAGTGGGATGGATAGATCTACGAGAAGGAACAGAGCGTTAAAGTTATTAGATTTTTTGGGAATAAAATCTAAAGCCCAATTTAAGCCATTTAATCTGAGTGGTGGAGAACAGCAAAGAGTAGCAATTGCAAGAGCTCTAATGAATAATCCTACTATTGTTCTCGCTGATGAACCTACTGGAAACTTGGATACCAAAACAGGCACAGAAGTTTTCAGTTTATTAAAATTGCTTTCAAACAAATTTAGAAGAACTATAATTATGGTAACTCATAATGATGGCTTGGCTCGAATGACAGATAGGTCAATACAAATCAGAGATGGCACAATCGAGAAAGAAGTAATTAATACCGGAAATTGAATATGTCGTCCAGTAAAGGGAATAAAAATGCGAATATTAACAATAACTACTTAAATTTCGTATTCATGCTCTCTTGCATATGTCTGGTTATTGTTGGTGGTATCCTTGCCTCTAATGATACAATAATTTCTTCTACTTTTGCAGATAAAGGCGTCAGTCAGAATAAAAATGATAAATCAAAAGAGGATAAGTCATTAAACTTTAAAGAAAAACATTACAGTAGTGATGAGAGGTACATTGGAGATAAAGGAAGCCAAAATCATAAAAAGGAAAATCATAAAAAGGAGAAGACTAGTGGTGAAGTCAAACCCATTGATAATAAAAAGGAGAAGACTAGTGGTGAAGTCAAACCCATTGATAATAAAAAGGAGAAATCGAGTGGTGAAGGGAAACCGATTGAGAATGAGCAGGATGATAACAATATACAACCACAACCTGTACAACGGCCTGAACCGATTATAATTACAAATACTGTTACTACTCCGGCCCCGGCCCAACCATCTACAAGTAATAATGATCATGAAGAGGAACATGGAAATGAAGGACCTACTAGATTTGCATTTATCGATTCCTTTTTCACAGATCAAACTGCCCAGGGTTCTGTGGTTGCTGAAACATCTTCAGAATCCTCAAAAGCACAGGATATACCGCCGGTAAGAAAATTGGAGGTAGAACCGGGAGAAGGAGACTCTATACTCGCCATTGTACTTATTAATAGAGGATTTTCGGATGTAACAAGCATAAGGGCATCACTTGATTTTCCAACAGGATTTAAGGCACTTGTGACTCCAAAAAATGCTGAATCCGATACCGCAATGGCCAGCTTCAATGGTATAGTCAATGCTGGTAAGACATTTACCCTTTATTTTCCGATAAATATCTCAAATAGTACTCTCGTGGGAAAAGAATACAGTGGATCTCTAAAGATCAAATACTTTAATGTGGCAGAGCAGGACGAAGAAGATACAAGAGATCGAACGCTTAGGATTCCTTTCAAATTAAGCGGTAAAGTTATTTTGGATGCAATACCAGCTTTAAACTTTTCAAACGTGGTTAGTCTAGTTCCTGGTGAACCTAATACTGTAAGAACTCTTATTAAAAATGAAGGCTCCGGTGTAGCTACAGGAGTCATTGTGGATGTCACACATAGGAATCAGCTGAATGGGGCAGAGAACAATAATGTGATCCCTGCGACTACCAGTGATGAAAATGTTTCCTCATCCACAGTCCAACAATCGATCGAAGTAATTCCACTGGTAACTGCAGGATCCACGAGATTTAATGTAGGAACGATCCCAGCAGGTGGGAGCGTACAAATAGATCCTATAATATTTCCAAGCGATTCTGTAGGCAGCATACTTGAAAATATGGATCTTCGTATATCATATAATGACGCTTATGGTAATAGGAAGACATTAAACGAATTGATGGGTGTTCATATTTTGCCTACTCCTCCGCAATCTGGTTTAAGTATCTCATCTGCCGTTCCTACTTCTAATTCCGTAGAAAACCTGACTTCATTACCCAACAACAATATACTAAAAAATAATGAATTTAAATTTGGTAATGTTACTAACGATAAAAATAACAAAAATGACTCTTATTCGTTGACGCAAGTTAGTGATTATTACTATTTTAATAATCCTAACCTAGTTTCTAATGAAATTAAGGATAATAGTGTAGACGTAGGTGGTACACCTAAAAAAGATAAGAGCATATCTTTGGTGGCAGGAAAAGTGGATGATCTAAAATTTAATATTACTAATAGTAATAACAAGTCTATCACAGATGCCGTTGTTACTCTCAATTCAGATTCTGACTCAGTAAAAATTCTTGGTAATTCAAAGTGGAACTTAGGTGAAATAGGTGCGGATACTACACAGGAATTTGTCACAAGTGTTTTTGCTTCCAAATCCTTGATTAACAGTCCCGTATCCTTTAAGGTCTTAATTGATTACATATATAATGGTGAGTCAAAGTCTGACTCTTTTAATCTAGGTGCAAATGTAGTAGGGAATATAACAGCAGATATCAATGATCTTGGTATTAATTACATAGGTGGAATTCCTAACCTTGTTGGAAATATTTTAAACAAAGGAAATACATTGGCATTATTTACGACTATAGAACTAGTGGGATCATCCTCAGGTACTGAAAAACAACCTCAAGAACCATTATTATCTTCACCAACTACATTGAATGTATCGCAAAATAGGTCCACACTAAAACCAGTTTCTAGCTTTCCACAGTATCTAGGCGATCTTGATGAAAATTCGCCATTGCCATTTAGCATCCCTCTAGCGATAGACAATCATACTGCTCTTGGGGTTTATCCAGTATCATTTAAAATTACATATAGCGATGATCTGAGAAATAGTTACAGCGTGATTAGGAATGGAACGGTTCAATTCATCTCTACTGCAGCCGCAGGTAACCAAGGACAAAGCTTTCTAATAAACAATAACATTGTTACAATACTTATCTTTATTATAATTGCAGTGGGAGTTATATTTACTCTTAGATGGTTACGGTCTAAAAGATCTAAAGTAAAAATTGTAAGAACAGATCAGACTGGAGACGAGAATGATTTTGAATCACTTCTGGGACATGATGATTCTAAGGATAAGATGGATCTTCAGAAAAAATAGTAAGGTTGTAAATTATGGATATTAAAGAAATTTTTGTGTTATCTTTTGATGCATTAAAAGAAAGAAGGACGAAATCTATATTGACAATCATTATGGTTATGGTTGGAAGTAGTTTAATGGTTGCCGTTGGTGGTATTAGCGCGGGGTTTAGCGGCTTTTTTAGTAAACAAACGAGTAATCTAGCAGGTAATATCGTTTTCGTAAGTCCCGCTCAAGTAGAACAAGGACGAGGTGGACCAGCAGTGGGTCCACCACCGACGCCGAAAATTACTTTAAATTCAGCTGTTGAAAACAGGTTACACTCATTACCATTTGTAGATGACGTTATCCCATCATATCAAGCTCAAACTACATTAGAGTCTCAGGGGGACTCTAAAGAGTATCGAATATTTTCAATGGATCCCGTGAAACTAACAGTACTTTCTCCTACTTTGGAATTTGTAGAAGGTTCTAGAATAAGACAAAATGATCCATCTTCTATTATTATATCAAATAATTTAGCTAATCCTCCCGGTGAGTCAACACCCTTTTTAACTTTAGGCCAAACTGTAAAAGCAAAGTATTCTTTTGTAGATACTACTACGGGAAAGAGAGAAGAAGATTCAAAAAGTTTCATTGTAAGAGGAATAATTAAAGAGACCGGAAATCCAAATATTGATAATTCTGCAATAATCGACACACAAGTTGGTAATACACTATTTCATAAATCGGGAAAGTTTGACTCTTTAATCGTGGTTGCAAGATCTGGAGACTATGTAGATGTGATTGAGCAAGAAATCAGAAAACTCTATGGTAACGACATTGGAATCACAACAGTTAAGGCAATTATCAAGACTGTGGAACAGTTCACTACCGGAGTCAGCTCTTTTCTTTTGAGTATTGCAATCGTATCTTTAATAGTCGGAGCTGTTGGAATTATCACAACACTGTACACTTCGGTCATCGAGAGGACGCGTGAGATTGGAACCATGAAAGCCATTGGTGCAAAAAGTGTCCACATACTTTCCCTCTTTTTGTGCGAAGCCCTCATAGTTGGTATTTTTGGAGCTACGCTTGGTATATTGGGAGGAATTGTTGGTGCTTATATTTTAGGCGGTGGTCTTGCTGGAAACAATGGTGCAGCCAATAGTCAACACATAACTCCTATTTTTTTGGCTTCTGATATGGTTAGAGTATGGTTAATTTCCACAGGACTTAGCCTCTTAGCAGGTTTGTTCCCTGCTCTAAAAGCATCAAGATTACTCCCTATAGTAGCTTTGCGAAGAGAATAGAAAATAAAATTACGTTTGAGTGATAAAAACTCTCTTTTAAAGAATTTGAAGAAATGGTTTAAAAGTTTTAGATTTGCCAACTAAGAACATGTACTTAATTCTTATCACTACAACTACAATATTGTTATTATTATTTCTCATCCAAAGTGCCTACAGTGTGGAAAAGTTCAGGGGTCTTCGTTTTTCTATCGAAGTACCTGACAGTTGGAGTTATACAGAAACTCCTGAGCCTCCTTTAGAACATGTATTAGGGGTTAGTTCTTATTCTTCTGTGGTATTGGTCCCTGCCAAGTTTGCCGAATTACTTATTCAGGATAAAGGCGATATTGGAATGGGTAACGGAACAGCGGCAATATTATTTGCAGAGGATTCCGATTACACTGTAAAGAATGCTCCGCCGGAACTATATGTAAAATTTAGAATGAATAAGGATGACTCTCTCAACGTTACTTCGCGACAAGATACTACGGTAGGTAAAGAAAAGGCTGTCAGAATTGAAGGTAGCAAAAATGACACTTCTGGTAATATCAAACTATTGGAATACCTGATAATACACAATAACGAACCTTACATTATTAGATATATCGCTAGCATGAATGATTTTGAAAGATATTTACCCGACTTTGAATTGATGGTTAAGAGTTTTATGTTTGGGACAAATGGCACTCGGAGTTAAACTATCAGGTATTTACAATTTGGCCCACCAGGACACAACTCTCTCAATTAGCTCTAGTAATAAGTATGTCGGGTACGGAGAATAAATAACAAACGGAAACGTCTCCCAGACGCCTACTAAGCATCAGAATTCCGGCCAAAGTCAAGCCATAACTAATAACTATCCACTGCAAACCATTCACATTTATTCCGAATTCTTTTCCGATTGAGGGTAACGCAACCTGAACGATAATAAAATCTACTACTACCATGAACTGCGCCAAAGTATTGAGAACTAATATTATTGATCGTTGCGATGAAGCCTTAGCTATAGTTGTAGTTACCGAATTTGACTTTGCATCTAGATCTATGCTGCTTCTGTTATTTACGGACGAGGTATTTTTTGCAGCGAATAGTAGGGCACATAGCCTGAATTTAATAAAAGGTAATGAGCTCCTTAGTCCTGTAAATTCTTCGACTTTTATTCGTCCTGGGATGCTAGGAATTTTAAGAATGAGTTTCCTTAGAGTCTGAAACTAGCTGACTAGCACTAGTCAGATCTTCGATTTTCTTGTTTATGTTTAACGCTATTTCCAATAAGTCAGGTTCAATTCTGTTTTGTTTTATGAATGAAGCTAATGCCTGAGTGTCTTTAGGTAAACACATACCATCAAATGGTCTGCCAAATTCGGTCCCATACTTTCCAATTCTTTTATCTAAAGATACCCCTAAACTTACGACCTTGTGATCTATTCCAAGATGTTGGCATATCAAACCTATTTCGTTAAAAAATGAAATCTTTAATGACAAAAAGCAATTTGATGCGTATTTAATTAGCTCTGCAGCTTCAAAAGATGTAACGATTATATTTTTAGTTAATGGTTGGTATATCTCTACTAACATTTTGGATAACTGAGCATGATCTTCACCTATTATTACCCTATCTGGTCTGAAGAAATCATCGTATGATGTATTTTGTCTTAAGAATTCTGGATTGTAAACAACATCATAGTCAATCCCTCTCTTTGTTATACAATTTTTTTCAAGATAATTTACAATCTCATTACGCATTGTTCCAGGCAAAATCGTGCTCCGGAAGACAAACAGATGTTGTTTTTCCGCTGTATTGAGATACTCTGTTATCTGTTGTAATACGGAAAATATTTGAGATAGATCTTGTTCAGAATTATCGGTTGGAGTATTCACGCAAACAAACGATACGTCAGTTTGCGACAGTGCTTGACTTAAATTATTTGCTACATTATATCCCTCATTCTTTAAAGCTTTAAGTTTTTGTTTTGAAATGTCGTAAAAAATAACTTTATGGCCCAGTTTGTGAAACCCTTGCCCAGTCGCGCTCCCTACAACACCAGAACCAATAATACTTATCCTGCTCATTCCGAAATCACTCTGTAAGATGGGGATAATAATTAATAGTATTTATATAATTACCTACACTAGAGTCATATTCATTCTTACTTTTTGCTCTTTATTTTCTTAAGTATATACAATATAAAACCCTACTTTTGTTCTATGTCTTGTTTTCAAGATGCCTTGGTAGCTCAGCCTGGTAGAGCGTTGCCTTGGTAAGGCAAAGGTCCCGGGTCCAAATCCCGGCCAAGGCTTCCAGGTGTATCATCATTGTCGACATTCCAAGGTAATGATTTTTCAATTTCGAATTCAGGTAGGAGATGAGATAAGAAATATTGACTCTTGCCAATGAGTACCTAACCTTGTAAACTTGACTCTATTATTAAACTAGTTTGAATCTTCTTGTTTATGTGAATGCAAACGCCTCAATTTTTCATGCAATTGATCTATTGATAAAGTAAGGCCAATTTCTTTTGCATATGGTTGTCCTTTTGCAAACGCCTTTGCAATATTTCTAACAAATTCCATACTGATTTTTGGAGGTAATGGTGCTTCAAATGGATCTACATGAGCATCAACTATAACAGGTACTTTGTCTTCCATTATAGCCTCATGAATAACCGGTTTTACCTCTTCTATTTTTGTAATCGAAAATCCCTTTCCACCACATGCCTCAGCAATTTTGACAAAATCAATAGGTGAAAATTCTACCCCATATTCTGGGTTACCAAGAAAAGCCATTTGTTCCCATCTTATCATTCCCAAAATTTTGTTGTTCAGTATTATCACTTTAATAGGAAGATGATATTGAACAGCTGTTGCAAATTCACTCATAAGCATTGTAAATCCACCATCTCCAACAAATGCAATGCTCTGTCTGTCTGGATATGCAATCTTGGCGGCAATGGCATACGGTACTGCGCATCCCATCGTTGCAAGTGATCCCGATCCTGAGAACTTCATACCATTTTTAATTTTTAAAAATCTTGCAGCCCAGCAAGTATTAATTCCACTATCTACTGATATTATTGTGTTATCGTCCAACACGTCTGATACTGCAGCAGCGATTACTTGGGGCTTTATGGGTTCATCAACACGACTACTCTGTTCCTTTAATACGTCATTCCACTTCTTCATTGCATATTGTTTTGATTTTAGAAATTCGACACTTGGGTCATCGTTTCTGGCCAGAGTTCTTCTATCATGCAGTAACGGAATTAACTCTGATAACACTAGTTTGGTATCGCCTATTAAACCAATTTTAACTGGATATCTTAATCCAATTTTTTCTGGTTTTATATCAATTTGAATACCTACGGCCTGTCCTGGCTTCGGAAGATATTCTATGTAAGGAAAAGATGTTCCTACCATGAATAACGTATCACTTTCAGCCATGGCGTCACTCGAAGGTTCTGTTCCCAAAAAACCGATGCCACCCAAGCTATAAGGATGATCGTCAGGAACAACGGCTTTGCCTAACATTGCTTTTATTATCGGAGCATTTAGTTTCTCTGCTACGCATATGACTTCTTTTGAGGCATTCAAGGCGCCTTGACCAACTAGGATCACAATTTTTTTTCCATTGTTCAGAATTTCAGAAGTTTTTTCAATTAATTTTCTATCAGCAGATGTTGGTGTTACAAAGATATCGGACGTATGGCCTGGAACTTTGTGTCGTGAATAATGATCCTCTAGTTTTTGTTCCTGTACGTCAGTCGGTAAGTTAAGATGACTAACTCCTTTACGAACATTTGCTGTTCTACATGCAATGTCTACGGCCATTTCCGCCTGTTGTGGTGATCCTATTATGCTGTTGTAAACTGAAACATCAGAGAAAAGTTGTAATAAATTTACATCTTGTTGAAAACTTGAATTCATTAAATCAGTCGATGTTCCTCCTGTAATAACAATTAGAGGAGTATTATCGGCCTTAGCATCATACAATCCGTTCAGAAGATGTATTGCGCCTGGACCTGCTGTCGCCGTGCATACACCAAGCTTTCCGGTATATTTTGCATACCCACATGCCATCAAGGCGGCAGATTCCTCATGTCTTACAAGAACGAATTTGATTTTGTCTTTTCTTACCCTTAGGGCTTCTATAAATCCGTTGATGCTATCTCCAGGAATACCAAAAACAACATCAACCTTCCAATCAATGAGTGCTTCAGCCACTATATCTCCAGTTTTTAGATCCTCATATTCACTCATAAGCTATTATTGGTTCTTATTTCTAATAAATCTAAATGGATCCAAATTTCCTGATATTTTGCAATATTATTAACGATTTTTGATAATATTATTTATCTTATCTTGGTAGACCTTTACACGTCAAAATTACGTACAGAAAAACGCACTCATTCCATAAGAAGCCATGAGAACAAAATTGGAAAACTCAGAATCAATATTACATATGTTTTTATCGCACAATTCTATTACAATATACATCCAATGATGGTGTCCTTGGGTTCTATTTGGGGTATCTAAATGGCTTTAAAAATGAGATATCTTGAGCTCAATCGAAAAGTAAGAGATGTAAGAATGTTGGCTATTCAAGGAATCGCGGAAGCAGGTTCGGGACATCCAGGAGCATCTTTCTCAGCAGCAGAGATCATGGGAGCTCTATATTTTCATAAAATGAAACACAAACCCAGTGTTCCTTTCTGGGAAGAAAGAGATTTTTTCATTAATTCGAAAGCACATTCAGCACCAGGATTCTACGCAGTTTTAGCTACAGCTGGATATATCGATACAAAAGAAGTAAAGACACTAAGGAAGCTTGGTTCGCGCCTACAAGGACATCCAGTTAGATATTCAGAGCGCCAAAAAAATCATAGCTTTCCGGGCATAGAATATTCAGGCGGATCTGAAGGAATTGGCTTATCAGTAGCAATAGGGATTGCACTTGCAAAGAAGAGAGATGGGAAAAAAAACAGAGTTTATACTTTGATTGGTGATGGTGAATCAAACGAGGGACAAATATGGGAAGCCGCGATGGCCGCATCAAAATTCAAACTGGACAACCTTGTAGCTATCCTAGATAGGAACAAGATCCAGCAGGATGGATTTACTGAAGAGATAATGCCTCTGGACCCTGTTAGAGACAAATGGGCTGCTTTTAATTGGAATGTAGTAGAGGTAAACGGACACAAGATAGAACAGATAATAGATGCATTGAGTAGAATTGAAAAAGTAGAAGATAAGCCATCAATAATTATTGCAAATACAACTAAGGGCAAGGGAATCAAGCATATGGCGAATAGTCCACAATGGCATGGTAAAGCTCCTCCAAAAAAACATGTTCCAATTTTACTGGAAGAACTTCAAAGTGAAATTTTGATAGCGCCATCAATCATTGCAGGAGAGCCTGAAAATTATGAAGAAAAAGTAAGAAGAGCTGAACGTGCCGGTGCAGATCTTATTCACTTGGATATTATGGATGGTAACTTTGTACCGAGTACTTCATTTTTTGCAGATACTATTAAACACTTGAGAAAAATCTCAAGTATTCCCTTTGATGCTCATTTAATGATTGAAAAACCAATCAAGCATGTAAAAGAATACATAGACGCTGGTTGTGATATTGTCACAGTTCATGTTGAAGCATGCAACGAGTCAGAATTTACGGAAATAAACAAAATGCTACTAAAGGCTGGAATCAGTCCTGGAATTGCTATAAATCCAGGAACTAAATTTCCGTCCTGGCTTATTGAGCACCTTAATAACATAGATGTTATGATAATAATGTCAGTGAATCCTGGTTTTGCAGGTCAGAAATTTATTCCAGATATATTGGATAAAATGGCCGAAATAGTAAAGACTCTGAAGAGCAATAATTATAAAGGATTCATTGAAGCCGATGGAGGTATTGATGCAACAACTCTTCAGCAGGTTTTTGACGCAGGGGCCAGAATTATGGTAGCCGGTAATGCAGTATATGGATCACCAGATATCAATTCAAATATTATACAATTGAGGCACAAGGCTAATGTTGCAATTGAAACAAAATTATTGGAATTGGCAACTATAAATGACATGAGATCTGACTGGATTAAATCGCGTAAGAGTATGCTTATACCTTTGGCAAGGGAGCTTGGAATTGAGGAGGATCTCCATGCAATTAAGTGATAAGAATATTATTTCTGATATGCGAACTGCTTACGGGAAGGCATTAGTCGAACTAGGTTCAAAAGATCCTAACATCGTTTGCGTTGGAGCTGATACCACTGATTCACTCAAAACAAAGCTCTTCGGAGATAAATTCCCTACTAGGTTATACAATGTTGGGATAGCAGAAGCAAATCTTGTCTCGATAGCTGCTGGATTGGCTATCGCGGGTAAAGTGGTTTTCGCAAGTACGTACGCTGCATTTTTACCTGGCAGATGTCTTGATCAGATTAGAAATACTATCTGCTATCCATTTCTCGAGGTAAAACTAGTAGTATCGCACGCTGGACTTACAGTCGGTCCGGATGGCGCCTCTCATCAACAGATCGAGGACATATCTACAATGCGAACAATTCCAAACATGAGGGTAATTGTTCCTTCAGATTCCATAGCTGTGAAAAATTTAATTCCCCTTCTAAGTTATACTCCAGGACCCTTTTTCATGCGTCTTGCACGTCCGTCAAATTCCAATATATACGAAGATAGTTTTGATGAATTCGATATTGGCAAAAGTAACGTTATTAGAGATGGTTCTGACATTACTATGATTGCATGTGGTCTAATGGTTTCAAAGGCTATCGATGCAGCACAAACACTTGAAAAAGAATACGGTGTCTCTTGTAGAGTAATAGATATGTACTCTATTAAACCAATCGATGTTGAGCTTGTATATCGTGCTGCATTAGATACCGGTGCAATTGTTACTATTGAAGAACATAATATTATAGGAGGTTTGGGGAGTGCTGTCTGTGAAGTGACGGCTGAAAATCATCCTGTCCCCGTACATAGAATGGGAGTAGCAGATATTTTTGGTGAATCAGCTAGAGAAACTGAGATAGAATCACTTTTGAGTAAATATTGTTTGAGCTCGGATCATATAGTAGAATCTGTTCTCAAAACTAAGAAAAGGATAAAGAGATGAAAATTTTTCTCGATACAGCAAGTATTGAGTCTATCAAGAAATTTGTAGATATGGGAGTTGTTGATGGAATTACAACAAATCCTACACTCATCTCTAGAGAGAAAGGACATCCTGAAGATATAATGCGAGAGATCGTAAAAATTGTAAAAGGTCCTGTAAATCTGGAAGTTGTCGGAACAAAAACAGAAGATATGGTTGAAGAGGGATTACGATTAAAAAAATTTGGTGAAAATGTTGTTGTAAAAGTTCCTATGACAATGGATGGGTTAAAGGCAGTAAGAAAACTCGGTGAATATAAGATTAAGACAAATGTAACTTTGATCTTTTCATCAAATCAAGGATTGTTGGCCGCAAAGGCAGGCGCATCCTACGTTAGTCCTTTTATAGGAAGACTTGATGATGCAGGTCAGGAGGGGATGATTGTTATTAAGGAAATAGTGCAGATCTTTCGCAATTATAGTTATCAATCTGAAGTTTTGGTTGCTAGTGTAAGACATCCGATTCACGTTATCGAGGCAGGAAAGTTAGGCGCAGACATAGTAACACTTCCACCTGACATATTGGCCAAAATGTTAAGTCATCCTCTTACTGATAAAGGCTTATCTCTATTTCTTTCAGACTGGGAAAAAGTCAAGAAAGAACACAAATACACAATCTAATTTTATTCTCTATAATATTAGAGTGGGTGAATAGCCCTCCAAAAACACAAGCATGATTAAACTTGTAAAAGGGAAAGAACTCTTTTTGGGATTTCATTAAGTTGACTAACAACCAAAATCCTTTCGTACTCTAGGTATTTTAGATTCAAACCAATATTGATAGCATTATTTACAGTCTTGCCTACGCCTACAGCAACCATGTGAATTCCATTCATTTTGTAAGATTTGATTGCAGATCGAACTGCATTGTAGTCAGAAGGTTCGCCATCAGTTAATGTTATCATTATATCGGGTTTATATGTCTTCATTAATGGTAACAATAAATTATAAATTTCTGCAAGAGGTGTTCCACCACTTGCCTTAATTTGGACCAAATTACGTGCATTTGTAGAAGTCCATTTAACATCTGGATGCTTAATTACCCAACACGTAACTTTCTGGTTTTTGGTACTAAATGCATAAGCAGAAAATTTTACATCCAAAAATTTTAAAGCTTCACAAAGGGCAACTGTTGCCTTCTTGTACTCTAATTCGTAATCGTCTATGCTGCTAGAATGATCTAATAATAATGCTATTTTGGTATTTATAGTATTTTTAAAATCCGTGAGAAATGGTTTTGGCTGCGATTCTATTACGGATTCTATGTCAATCTCGTCACCGGTTATGTCATGGATTTCTCTCCATCCTCTTTTCCAAGATCTAATGGCCGATTTTAACTTTGTAATCAAATCATTATCATAAATTACACTTTCGTCTAAATCAACTCTCTCGGGAACCTCCAATCCAAATTGTTCCATTGCTGAGTAACCTTTGTTATCTGTTTTCTTACTCTCCTTTGCAAGACTTTCATATTCCCTTAATATCTCGGTACCAGCCATAATGTCATTAGTGGATTTTTCCTTTTCCTTATTTCTAATTTTTATCATCCTTTCAATTTCTTTTATCAAATTTTTTTCTGTCATTGATAATCCAATTTTACTCTTAAGGGTAACAATTGGGAGAGTAAAAAGAGAATCGATTTGAAGAATCTTAATTATTTTAGGTATTTGCCGCTCTATCCATTCGGTTCTGTGATTTTCTTCTATTGATTCATCAATCAATTCTCTGGCAAAGTTAACTGCGTTCTGAACCCGATCTGATTCTGAACCAAAGAGTTCGCCCTTTACATAACCTGTAATAAGGTATTGAGAGAATGCCTCCACAATCTTATGCTTCCCATATAATGAATTCAGTAAAGGGCGTGATAACCATGAAATTCCTTCATTGAATATTACTTCATTTTCCATACCTCTCCATTCTCTTAGTCCTAAAATTTCTATCCTCTTCAATTCTATTGAGTTTAAAATAAATCCAAAGGCATGATCATTGCTTAGAGCTTTTGTTGAAAGTGCTAATCGCATCGATTCATACCATAACGAAACACGCCACTGACGATATTTTTGAAATTCTGTTCCATTATAGTATCTTAATGAGGGCATGGAGATAGTATTTTTTTCTAAATTAGTCGTAGGCGGTTTATCCTCTATGAGTAAAATAGTTGCCTTTTTATTTCCAGACCATCTTCTAGAAAGAAACGTTCCTAGATTTATTAAGATATCTTTTCTTAAAGAAAAATTTTGTACATAAGAGAAAGACATCTTATCACACAAAAATAGACGTTATCATGTCCATTACCTTTCTAAATTCTACTTCTCCCCACTGATCGTAAACATTTGCGTATACTACTTCAGCAGCTTTCTTTGGGGATACTTGATTTCTTAACAACTTTGCAAATGCAATGGATTCTCTTATACTAGGACTGTAGTATAGCTCTTCTAAGGACGCAGCTTCTCTTAGACTATTTGCTAGTTTTAGTGCATTGTCTATGTCATTTTCGTTGGAAGCATCAAAATCTACATGGTGTTTGATAATCTGCTTCTCAATTTCTTTCGGTGGATATTCGAGTCTTAGTCTAACAGGAAATCTGCTCAATATTTGTGGTGGTAATTCCTTGGTTCCTTCATGAGATAATGGATTGATTGTAGCAAATACAAACCAATTATCCACTGCCTTTATTAATTGGCCTTCAGCTTCCTTCAGTACAATCTGTCTTCTATCATCAAGAGCTTCATCCAGACGCAACAGTACATCAGCTTCTGCCGCATTGAGTTCGTCCAAATATAGAATTCCACCATCTCTCATGGATTTGATCAATATACCTTCCACAAATGTCACTTCACCTTGATTCATCGTTTTGGTTCCAACTAGATGTGATTCACGAGTTCTTAAACTAAAATTAATTGAATAAAGTGCCTTTCCAATCTCAGAAGCAAATTTCCTAACCAAACTAGTTTTCCCAGTTCCTTTTGGTCCTATTATAAGTACAAAAAGTGACGAATCATATGCTTTCTTAATTACACTAAACGAATTATTCCAATCAAAATAATTCGAGTCCGATGGGTCCATTGTCATTGTCATTCATTATTTATTTTTAGAACATGTAAATAAAAACTAATTGTTGTTCTCATTTCGACCTTAATATAGATTTTTTGTCATTCAGATAATCCGTAATGAGAATCTTATCTATTTCAGCTGGATTGATATAATAAGATCTTCCCTTGACATATTTTTCTAATTCATTTACATAACTCAACAGCGAATCTTCCTCACTCACCATGATTGTATCGATATCAATACCTGATTTATGACATTTTTTTGCCTCTAAAATGGTTTTTTCGCCGATATATTGGTCAACCTGTCTGTATCTATAACAAAGGTAAACTAATTTCCCTGACTTAGTATCAAGTGATAATTCCTGTTTTTCTTTTACTGAAGTTATCGATTCTTTGTCCGGAGCGTAAAATTGGGAATAAGGTCTGTCACCTAGGATTTTACTTCGTTCTTGTTCTGTGTCAATAAAACAGGCACTAGGGTGACCATCTGTTACAAGAACTATCTTTTTGTTAATGGTAGTTTCATTTTGAAGAATCTTCTTTGCTAGCCTAAACGCAGCTTGGTAATTTGTATAGTGCATAAACCCTACGCCAGATTCAAAAGTTTTCAGATATGGTATATCATATGGTGACACCTTTGAAGCCAAAGCCCCAAACCCTACTATATAGATTGAGTCTGAAGGGAAAAATTTTTGATTCAACAAGAACAAGCTCCACAATGCTTTTTTTGCTGCTTCAATTCTAGTCATATCACCAAACATAGTTGAATATCTCATTGTAGAACTCAAATCAATACAATAAACAACGGCAACAGTTACGTCCCTCTTTGTTTCATAAACTTCCAAATCATCGGGTTGTAATTCAATCGGTAATTGGATAGATGATTTGGAACCAGATCTTCTTTCGATGGCGTTTAATAAGGATCTTGGGACATTGATCAGTCTTAGATCGTCAGACGGTTCATATTTTTTTGTAGAATCTAAATTTAAAGAACCACTTCCACTAAAATTTGTCTCATGTAGTCCAATGGACCCCTTATTTAGTGCTCTAATTACGTCTTCTAACAATCTCCCTCCTACTGCAAAAAACCCCTTTTTGCTCAGCCATTTTCTTGAATCTTTGATATACCCTGATTGTTGGAGTTGGGTAATTATTGATGATGTGTTATTAAAGTACTTAGCTTCAAGTGATTGGCTTTCGCTATTTTCTTTTTCTTTCTTCAAATTCTGTAATTCCTGTTCAATTTCTTCGAGTTTCGGCTGATCTTCTTTCAGAATTTCCTTCCCTAAGATTTTAAGAAAATCCTGGAGTAAACTTTTTGGTATTGCTTTTGTTGGGGCCTTATCTTCCTTTTCTTCTGGAAAATCTACGATATTATAATAAGTAAATTTCTTAATGTTGTTACTATATATGGACATAGATCCCTTCCTTTCTATCCAATATTGGTGGATCAATAAATCTAAGACCTTCTAAAATCAATTCTGTTAGTGAGGCAAGGTACTCAGGATTTTTCAAATCATTAAAAATCTCAATATCTAATGCATTCTCACTTAAACTTTCCTCAAAGCGCTTTTGATCTTGTATGATATTAACTGTTACAATGTCTATTATTTCCCTTAATGAATTAAATTTATTTATCTGCAATTGATAGCTTTTAGGATTGTTCTTGTTTCCAGTGATGTCTTGAGAGGCAAAAAAATATTTATTTATTTTGAATTCATTCTTTAAGTTCATTATTTTTTCAGGGGGAATATCTACAACATAAACTGCACAGGTTTTCTTAATTGCATCAGATATTATAGTATCAAGAATATTCATTCTATTTTCATAGCTATCATCTATTTCTGATAATTCAAATTTCGAAGTTTGGCGAATACAATAAATGTCACTAAAACGTGGAACAGCTTTAATGTTATTAATTATGCTTCTCACCCTCTCTGCTTCTGATATCAAGACTTCTAATGAATGAATTGACATTCTTACACTTACTCCCTTTTCATGGTTTATCTCAGGATGGTCGCGAGCTATTCTTGTAATTTCAGCCAGGGTTCTTAGAATGAAAATCGGTAACATTACGTTCTGCGGATTAGAGATATTTGCCTCTTGAATCATTATCTTCATTTCATCGTAAACATTTTTCGGATACCGAGTAACGATGTGACTTCTTAATCTGTCATAGAGTGGTTCTATTATTTTCCCCGAATGGGTATAATCTATTGGATTTGCTGTTGATATTATTCTTGTATCTGGTTTGAATATGATAGGGTACGATCCAGTAGTATAGATTCCTTCTTGTAAAACGCTCAATAAGGCTACCTGTTTTCGGGGGTCCAGCACGGGCAATTCATCAATACATAATACTCCGTGTCTTGCTAGGAGAAGCTGACCAGGTGAATACGATTCCATATTGTAAATTTCGACTCCTCTTTTTGCTATTTTCATAGCATCTATCTGACCAACAAGATCCTTTACTGAAATATCTGGTGTCGCAAGAAGATACCTGAAGCGACTATGTCCATCAATCCAAACAATCTTTGTATCAAGTCTATTATTTCTTATCTTGTCTTCTGTTTCAGTAGAAACATAAAATTCTGGTCTGGAACGTATTATTTCCTTATCATTCAATAATGAAACCAATTCGCTTTCTGGAATTGAAGTTGGAATATCATTCGTAATAGATCCTTCTACAACCGGAATTGGAGAAAGTAAATTTTTTGCTATAGTTTCTGCAATCTTAGTCTTTGCCTGTCCAATTTGACCGACAAGGAGTATGTCATGAAATGATAGTATTGCTCTATTAAGCGAGGGCACTATATCATCATCATAACCGATGATTCCTGAATATGGAAACTCCTGTTTTTTCAGTTTTATTATTAAATTTCCTCTAAGTTGATCATTGACAAATACAGGTTTATAATTGATTGATAACAAATCCTCGAGTGTTTTTATACCCTTATAATTTTCTGGTAGGCCCGTGATTGTTTCCAGATAGTCAGCATTTGAACTATAACTTTTATGAACGATATCCTTAAAATTTTCAGAAATCAATTATTCATCAGCTCGTCCTACCAACAAATTTAAAGCTTTCAAAGGTTATTTTGGTTTTATCGTAATACTTGATTCTTTTATTTCATTTTCATATTTATGTCAGCATGGTTTTTATTTCGGAAAATGATGGACGTAAATATTGTCGGTATCTGAATATAGGTATATCTTAAGAATAGCAGGCAAAGATATAGAGGGCAGTAAAAAAATCATAATTGCCCTAAGTCAGATTAAGGGTATAGGCTATAATTTGTCTCAGACTATACTGCAATCGCTAAATATCAATTCTAACATGAGAATAGGTTTCTTAACGGAAAAAGAGGTGAGCGACATTGAAGCTGCAATAAAAAATCCCTCTTTGATAGGAATTCCAAATTGGTATCTTAATAGGAGAAAGGATAATGACACGGGTTCAGACAAGCATTTGTTAACTTCTGATCTTGATTTTACCATTTCAAATGATATCGAAAGGGAAAAAACAGTCTATAGCTGGAGAGGCTATAGGCATATGTTTGGCCTTAGAGTTAGGGGCCAGTGTACTCGAACTACTGGAAGAAAAGGTGGCGCAGTTGGAGTGAAAAAGGTTGTAATGAGACCGTCGGCTGGTGGCGCCGGGGCAGGAGCTGAAGCAAAGGAAGCCGGGGCACCTGCATCTGCGCCTGAATCTGCTACTACTGAAGCCTCGACTCCAAAAAGTAGTGCACCCAAATCTCCAGAAACTAAAGAATAGTGAGGCAGAATGGGAGATCCGAGAAAGCCAAGAAAAAGTTACAAAAGACCAAGAAGAATATGGAATTCTGACCAACTAAGTTCAGAACTGTATATAGTCGGTTCATATGGACTAAGGAACAAAAGAGAATTATGGAAGGCTCAAACAAAAGTTGCGAATTTTAGGAATCAGGCAAGAACATTACTCGCATTGACTTTAGAGGATAGACAGGAAAAGGAATCACTTCTCTTGTCGTTCTTAAAGAGGTTAGGTCTGACAAGTACATCATCTCTAGATGACATTTTGAATTTGAAGATTGAAGACATACTTGAGAGAAGACTTCAGACGATTGTGATGAGAAAAATGAGTATTAAATCTCCGTTACAGGCTAGGCAAGTGGTAATTCACGGTCATGTATCAATTGGAAATCGAAAAGTGAATTTACCTGGTTATCTGGTAAAGAAAGATGATGAGTCAAAGATATTGGTGCATGTAGAAGTTCCGAACAAAACAGCAGATGCCGTAGCTAGTTAATAAGAAAGAATAATTCAAAGACTTTTGGTAGATATTTCGTCCACGATATCAATGGTATCTATTTTTCCATCTGAATCCATATCAAATCCCTGAACAACGAGTGCCCAATTATTTTCCTGATTGAATTTTTTTAATATTTCATTTCCATGGTTAGTTAACGCAATTACTGCTGATTTTGTACCAGCTGATCTCACTCCTGCGATGGTTACGATGTTTACCTTTTCAGAGTATGGATTTCTAATCTTTGCGATCAGTCCATGATTGTCAAGTGTGTGAGTCCTTCCGTGTGGAGCTATTAAGCCAGACCAGAAATTAGTTTCATCAAATCTTATTGGTAAATATCTGTTAAATTCTGATGTGATAATATTTGTTCCAGGTCCGCCAATAGATATGATATTTACTGTTCTTGATATCTTTTCCGACTTTGCATCGACATCTAATTTTACGACAAAATTCTGGGGAAGCCCACAAAAGCTACCTAAGAAAAAAGCCAGCTGTGCTGCGTAGTGTCCATCTCTAGCAGAAGACCTGTAGGGTCCATGTGGGTCTGGAGCGCCTACAACTATAGTACCATTGAACAACCCATCGTCAATAAACTCTTCAAAAAATGTTTGAACGTTACGGTTAATTTTTCCATTTACGGTTTCAAATTTCTTCTCTCCCCAATTCATCTCTATCCCAAACGCGGCAAATTCTGTTTTGTATAGTTTCGCGGTGCCTCCACGTACGAATGAAGTTTCAACTTGGCTGATTGCTTTGATTGTCAGTAATTTCCTTATGTAGTAATATGCACTCTGTTCATATATCTTGAGTTCCTTTGCAATTTGTGCTGGATACATTGGACGACCTGCCAATAAATTTACAATTTTCCATGCAATGGGATTAGATAAAATTCGCATTTCACTTGGTTTTTGCAGGATTGAAATTTCTTTTGTGAATGTATTTTCATCTAAGGAATAAACAAGGCTCTTTTTATTCATCGAACCATAAATAATCAACTATTATATATTAAGATTGTCCGGTGTGTAAAAATGCATAATATTTTCCATAATTTCTTACATTTAAAGGACTGATTTATAAATAATGTTATAATTTTTTTTGCGGTGGTGACTTATGATATTAATAACTATTTTAAAGTAATGCAAATTGTAGAATAGTATTATGTGTTCAATAATAGGGTATAAGGGAAATGAACACGCATCTTCCGTGCTAATTGAAGGTCTTAAAAAGATGGAATACAGAGGTTACGATAGTGTGGGTATTGCGACCCTTGAATTAGGAAAGCTCTTGGTACGAAAAGGAGTAGGTAAAGTTGCAGAAGTCAATAAATCTCTAAGACTTGAGGAACTACCCGGTAAATTAGGTATTGGCCATACTAGATGGGCAACACATGGAGGAATTGTTGATGCTAATGCTCATCCTCATCTTGCATGTAAGTCTACAATTGCAGTGGTACATAATGGTATAATAGAAAATTATGATGTATTGAAGGATGAACTATACAGGTCGGGTCATCAATTCAAGAGTGAAACTGACAGTGAGGTCATTGCTCATCTCTTGGAGGAATATTTTGAAATCACTAGCGATATCCGATTGTCCATGATCTTTACATGCAAGCGATTAGTAGGTTCTTTCGCATTTGTAGCTATATTTAATTCATCCACTCTCTGTGGTGCTAGGTATGACGAACCGCTCATAGTAGGAGTTGGTAACGATGATTATTTTCTGTCTAGTGATATTCTGGGATTTTTAAATTATACAGATCGTGCAATTTTTCTGGATAATCGCGATATAGTTGTAATTAACGATAACGACATCTCCTTTTTCAATTTTGATGGGGATAGAATATCAAGACGAATAACACAAGTTGCCTGGGAATTGGGTGACGCAGATAAAGGTAAGTATTCTCATTATACGTTAAAGGAAATTCACGAACAGCGACAAACAATAGTGAAGAGTATGCAACAGGACAAGAAAAATTTAGAAAAATTCTGTGATATTGTAACTGGGGCCAAAAATATCTACATCACTGGAAGTGGAACAAGTTATCATTCTGCATTACTCGCAAAGCAAATTTTTTCAAAATCAAAGATTCATGTTGAGACCATAGTGTCAAGTGAATTTCAATATTCATCTGATTTGTTGGATGAAAATTCAGTTCTACTGGCGATATCTCAAAGTGGTGAAACTGCTGATGTAATTCAATCTGTTAAATCTGCAAAGGAGATGGGTGCTAAAGTTCTCTCGATAGTTAATATTCCTACTTCCTCTCTTGCAAGATTAAGTGATTCTTATCTTGAACTAAACTGCGGCCCAGAAATAGGAGTTGCTGCAACCAAAAGTTTTACAAGTCAAATCGCGTTGTTATATTATGTCGCGGACATAATTGGTAGAAAATCAAATGGGATATCTAGTAGTAAAGAACTTTTGGTAAAAGCTGTAAGTCAAGTCCTAGAATTAGATTCACAAATAGAAAGAGTTGCAAATCAAATAAAAGGTTCAAGAGATGTGTATATACTTGGCCGATCTCTACATTTTCCGGTATGTCTAGAAGGAGCATTAAAAATCAAAGAATTGTCATATATACATGCGGAAGGAATGGCAGCAGGGGAATTAAAACATGGTCCTTTAGCATTAATAGATACCAATAGTATAGTGATAGTCATACACCCAAATGATTCTACTTATAGTGATACTTTATCAAACATTCATACAATAAAATCAAGAGGCGCAAAAATAGTTGGCATTTCAAACAAGAGGGACACATTATACGACTACCAAATAACCATTCCAACAATAAGTGAATCTCTTTATCCTCTGATTGAAGTAATTCCACTTCAACTATTAGCTTACTATCTTTCAATTTATAACAACGCAAACCCTGATTATCCACGTAATCTCGCTAAATCTGTAACGGTAAAATAATTTAGACTTTTTTACAATTACCTATGAAACTAAAACTAAGATTAAATCATAGCTCTTTCACAGCATAAGTTTTTCAATATTCCTCTCATACTCTTTTTCAATATTTCTCAAAAAAGTATCCCTATCAAGAGATCCATTTGATTTCAATAGTAAAGTTATCAAGGCGCCACCTGATCCTACTCCTTCCTTTACCACTCCACTATCATACATTACTAATCCACTTTTTGTAGACCTATCTAAACCCGGATTCACTGACAATATAGGAACATCCGGAGAAATTGTCCTTACTAGATATTCCAGGTCTGAATTTTCATCGTTTATGACATACGAAGTTGTTCCTAGGCAAATGTTGTTTAATGGCACTTTCAGAGAAGACATGAACGCAAGAACTGCAGCCATTTGTGTACCTCCAGCTAGTATCACCCTGGAACCAGATTGACTAATACCAGTTGCAAGTCCAGCTACTGCGGGTATCATTGGATCTCCTAACGACGAGACTATTTTGAACGGATCTTTCAAATTTGTTATTTTTTGATTTTTTATGGCTTCCTGTACTATACGGATCTTTAAATTATGTGGATTTCTCGGCATACTGCTGCTCATTTTGTAATTTGCCTCAATTCCAAAACCCGTCAATACGCCTAGAGCGGTAGTTGTTCCACCAGGAATGCTTTCTCCTATGGCTACCAAATCGTTTGACATAGATAACTGATGTCCAAGTATTTTGCCATAATCATATGCTTGATGTGTTTCAAAGAGCTCTAGTGCTGGTTCGTACTGGATATTTCGACCAGGTGTAACTCTAAAGGAAATAGATGGAATTTTGGGATAAATCTTAGAACCGGAATTTACCACTAAACATGGTATTTTTCCCATTGATAGAGCAGTTCTTGTTAATAATGCTGGTGTTGGTATTCCATCGGGAGTAGCAGGTACTCCAGAAATTGAAAAGCATTTACCGTGATATAGAAATTCAGAATCTGCTGCTGGTGTGTATTTAATCAGATCAGGATTTGCACCTGCAAAAGTTATACCTGGAACTTGACTGGTTTCTGTATATGAAATCACACATACAAAAATGGGATTTTTGGTCAGAAACTTTTCAGCGACGTTAATTTTGTGGGAACAAGTTATGTCAAACACTCCCGACATATCTTAATCCTCATTGACCATGTACTTTAAGAATGCTTCCTTGGTTTTGAAATTTAGCATCGGGTTATTTGTTTTTTCATTTAATATTGTTGATGTTGGTGTTGAACCGTAATTGTGACCAGGGTATACCACCAAAGAATCATCTAAATTTGCAACTTTAGACAGACTATCATACATCTTTTCGGGATTACTTCCAGGAAGGTCAACCCTGCCGCAATTTCCTACAAATAGAGTATCTCCAGTTATGATAGATTCTTTATTCACGATAAGGCATATACTGTCTTCAGAATGACCTGGAGTGTACAAGACCTCTAGATTAAGTTCTCCAATACTAATATTTTCATGATCTACTACTGATCTCTCTTTTTTTTGCGTAGACTTTTCATGCTGGATTATCTTGGCTTTTGTAATCTCGGAAATGTGATCGTTCCCCAGAATATGATCAAAATGCGTATGTGTATTTATAATGTATTTTGCAGTAATATTGTTTTTCTCTAAGAAGACAAGGAGTTTTTCAAGGTCCCATGAAGGATCTATTATGGCCCCTATGCTATTTTTTTCATCATAAACAATGTAAGAGAAATTTGACATGCTACCTACAGGAATTTGTGCAATTTTCATAATCATATTACTCCTTGTTCAGCTTCAATTGGAATTCCAATCTTCTCAAGATGAACCTTGCCAGTATATTCTTTGTTCCCTGTTATACCATTTTTGAATCGATGAAAAGTAACAGTAGCGTCAGCTTTGACACATTTTTCATGAAATGCTCCATCATTTGGGTTAAGCCCAGATGGAATATCCACTGCAACAACATATGCATCTGAACTGTTTATCAAATCAATGGCAGATGAATAAGGTTCTCTTATCATACCCTTTATCCCTGTACCAAAAATACCATCAATAATAATATTTGAATTTGATATTTCGCTTTTTGCCAATTCAAGAACATTTGTTCCTGTTAGTATTTTTATTGATTTCATCTTTCCCACTATTGACCAATTGACCATTGTTTCTTCGGTCTTTATATTCTTGGGGTCTCCTAGAAGTACAATAGTAACATCAACACCATGATAACCTGATAGGTGTCTTGATGCAACCATAGCATCTCCCCCGTTATTACCAGTACCGCAAAATGATATTATTTTTTTACCATCAAGGTGAGGACCCTGTTCGGACAAGATAAAGTCTGCCAGTCCGTGTCCAGCGTTCTCCATCATTAGTAATTTTTTCATCCCAAAAATACTATGCCCGTTATCCTCTATACGGTACATTTGCTCAGAACTGATAGGTCGCTCTTCCCAGGCCATTATTTGTTAGTTCAATAAATGAGAAATAAAAATTATGAGATGTTAAATTTGAATATAATCAAAAAGGCATGATATAGTCTTTAAGATTACATCTTATTGTCTGACTGTTTCTTATTTCGTAGGTTCTACCGTCGTACGTACATTTTATGATTGGTAAAGCTTTCATCCTGGAATATTTGTCTGCTATTTTATAGTATTCAAGTAACTTCCTGTGTATGTAAATTGTTTTTCCTTCTTCTCTAATCCTCTTTTTTTGCATAAATTTAAATGCTAAGATAACATGAGCAGTCTTGTACACCTGAAACATATCCCTTATTTGAAAACATCTTTGGATTTGATCCGACTGAACATAAAGACTATCTGCAGTTCCAGATTTTGCTTCTATCGACAAAAAAATTGAATCCTTATTATTTACGGCAATAATGTCTGGTAAGTTTGCACTGGATCCTCCTAGACGTCTTGCATTCCATGCGTTGGTATTTAGTTTTTGAACAAGCACGTGTTCAAAACTATATCCTCTATTTCTTCTAATCCTATTTAATTTGACATAAACGTGTTCTAAGCCATACTGCACATTTCGCTTATTAGCCGGAACCAATGTCTGGTATGCTTGCGCTTGATACACCAAGATATCTTGCATTCTACACACTAGTATTTAATCCAGAAAGAATGAAACTTTTGAACAAGAATGTCTTGAAAAACTATACGCATGTTATTCTACATACCTGCAATAAGATGATTTAAGAAATATTGATATTGAATTACTAGAATTCTTAATATTTACTTTTGAAATATTTCGAATAATCATTAAATATATTGGCAAGGATCATCTCTTGTGATGTTGTCAAATGTTCAAGCTGACGTAGAGGAAATTAATAAAAAATTCAAAGATATAGAGGAGAGAAGAAATGCTATAATTAAGGGAACTCGCGATGCGACGATACTTTGCAGTAAGGCAATTGTGTCTATGCACACTCACAAAAAAAACGAATCAATTGAATATATTGAAAAAGCAAAGAAACTGTTGCAACAGTTCAAGGAATTGGGGAAGGAAGATCTTCAAAGATATTTGTATGTAGCAGAGCAAGAATTTGTTGAAGCATATTGTCTCTTTTCAATAAGTGAAAACTCTGTTATACCTAGTATGAAATCGCTTGAAGTATCTGATATTTCGTATGTTATGGGCCTCTTAGATTGCATTGGTGAAATCAAGCGAATGATTATCGACAAGATCAGGTTAGAAGGCACGTCAGATATTAACACTTTGTTTGAATTAATGGATAAAATTTACGGTATTATCTATCCTCTTGCGGTATACGATAATCTAATGCCTGGATTAAGAAAGAAATTAGATGTTTCGCGGATACTAATTGAAAATGTTAGAGCAATATTAACAGAGGAAAATAGGAGAACAATCATGATAGAAAAAATACATGAATTCGAAAAAAAGATTATGACCTTAGAAAAATCTAAACCCGAGTAATGATTAGGCACATCCCAATTTTGTGAATGCATCAGACATGAATTTAGTTAACTTATTCTGCCACTCGGGAAAGTCATTTGGATTTGTAGGATAATTATGGTAATGATTAACTAATTTCTTGTTTACTTCCGCGGTATGCTTAAGATCTTCTGCTAATCTCTTCTGGAGAGCTCCATGAATGAACATGTTGAACTTATCCACCATACCAAATTCAGGATGTTCTCCATTTGTTATATTGTCAATATCCAATTTTGAGAGAAAATGTTTCATTCCATAATTAATCTGATTATTTGTCAATTTTTGGAGCAGTCTCCGAAATACCTCAAGACCTGCTGTTTTATATCCATAGGCTTCAACAAAATCTAAATTATACTGCCAGAGCGATTGTTCTGAATTATCATTGGCTTGGATTGATTGCACCGCATCTTTTCCTGCAATAGTCGCTGCAATGATTGCTGGTCCAATCCCTCCAGCATCAAGGGGCTTTGGCATCCAAGCCGAGTCCCCAACAAGCATGTATCCACTTGCTACAAGGCAATCATTCTGGCGTCTGACCGAAACTTGCCATGTCCCCCAGCTGTTGCCATCATCTGACTCGCCATCTGCTATCTGAGGATTTTTTATTACTGGATTCATCTTGACGTATTCATCTATCTTTGTCTTCAAATCCTTACGTTGGCCTTGTTTTTTATTATGTTCTTCCATTGCTTTTTGTTGAATTCCGAGACCTACGTTCACTTTATTTTTGCCCTTTGGGAAAACCCACGCATATCCCCCAGGGGCAATATTCTGGTCTAGATGAATAATGCAGTAATCTGGATCAAAGTACGTTTTATCCTCAGCTTCACTATCAAAATTGTAGATGTACCTCCCAGTTGCTTCGAGATCATCTCTGTTAATTCTCCTTTGAACATGAGATTTTATTGGAAGGTTTGTTCGTAGAACCGAAGTCACTCCCGTGCAGTCAACTACAATATTACACGTCTTCTTAAAAGCAGATTTTGTCTCCAAATCCTCGCCCTCTACGCCTATAACTTTATTGGCATCAGTTATCACATTTCTCAATGCCAGATTGTACTTAATCTCTATGCCAACATTTAGCGCATCATTTAGTTGCTTTTGAGGTAACACTTTTCTATTTAGAATATATCCTTCTCCATCGAATGATATTGATGTTTCGTGATCTGGTGAGAATGCAATAACTCCCTTAACCGGATGTTCAATTTCTGGATTTTGCCATTTTATTCCTATTCTTGATGTCATGTAATCTACGCTATTCTTACCAACAGCGTCTCCGCACACCCACCCTGACATCGTCTTCTTACCTAATTGTGGTGAGGGATTTCTATCAACAATTAAGATCTTAAGAGATTGTTTGGAATAATAAGAGGCAGAAGATGCAACTATCATACCGGCTAATCCTCCACCAGCTACTATAATGTCATAATCTCTTGATTCAGCTGCCATAAAGCAAAAATCAAAAGATAATCAATTGTTAATTAAAGTTCCGAATATTGATTTATCATTTAGAATGGAGGGAGTGGGATTCGAACCCACGAACCCCTAAGGGACGGGATCCCTCACAGACATTGCGTTTTAATCTTGAGTCCTGCGCGGTTGGCCATGCTTCGCTATCCCTCCATCAACACTGTCACTCTGTCCTCCTTATTTCACCTTTACTGGTAAAAAATGTCATAATTTGCAGGTCTAAATAAATTTAGAAAATACAGAAACTTTATTATTAGAATAAGCGTGGTAATTGACAAATGGCAATGGAAACTAAAATAAATCAGTTACATGCTGGAATGCGAGGAATAAATGTAAAAGGCAAGATTGAATCAGTGAAAGAACCTAGAACTGTAAATTTAAGAAATGGTGATACAGCCCAGGTAGCAGATGCCGTTCTGTCAGATGAAAGTGGCAGCATCAAACTTTCATTATGGAATGAGCAAATAAACATGGTAACTGAAGGAGACGAAGTCTCTATTGAAAATGGATATACACAATCATTCAGAGGAGAAAACAGTTTGAATATTGGCCGTTATGGAAAACTTGTAAAACTATAATTTAATTAAGTCTATAACTTATATAATAATAACAATTAAATAGCAATTCGTGCTTGAATAGGCATAGAATGCAAATATTAACAAAAGAGCAAGCCTATTTCAATTTCATAAACTCGATAAGCTCCGAACACACTAAAAAAATGTATGCGTACAGCATAGAACAATTTTTGAATCATTGTAAGCTAGACTTGGACTCTTTTCTAAAGTTACCAGTACAGGAAATAACAAACCTTGTAATAGAGTACCTTCTAAATAAGAAGGCTTCAAGACCAACCAAAAACGTGATATTCTTCGCAATAAAACATGCTTGCGAAATCAATGATGTTATTCTTAACTGGAAAAAAATAAAGAAGTTTATCAAGTCTGACAAGACAGGAAATGAAACAAATGGAAGAGATAGAGGATACACTCATGAAGAGATACAAAAAATATTAGAGTTTTCAGACCAAAGAATTAGAACAGCATTTTTAATATTAGCGTCGACGGGTATGAGGATAGGAGCATTAGGTTCTTTAAAGATATTAGACTTGGAGAAAATAGACGACTTGTATAAGGTTAGTGTTTATTCAGGTGATAATGAAAATTACATAACATTTACAACCCCTGAATGTACGAAAGAAATCGATAGTTACTTAGAATTTAGGAAGAGACGTGGCGAGAAAATTACTAAAGATTCCTATCTGATAATAAAAAGATTCAGTAAACACTTGAATATGGAAGGTTTCAAAGGTAAACCCTTTTCGGGTGATTCCTTAAAGGCATTATTACAAGACAGCATTAACAACAGTGGACTTAGAGAAATTGATACTAATAACAGATACAAACGAAAAGAGGTTCCCTTGTTTCATGGTTTTAGGAAATTCGTAACAAAGCAACTTGTAGATTCTAAAGTTAACCCAGAAATCAGAGAGATGTTGCTTGGGCACAAGATAGGATTAACGGGAGCGTACTATAAACCCACAGTTCAAGATATGCTAGACGAATACCTTAAGGCTGTACCCTTATTGACAATCAGCGATGAAGACAGATTACAATTCAAATATGATGAAAAGGTTAAGATTGAAAAATCACAATACGAATCTTTAAAATCAGAATTTGAAAAGTTCAAGGATGAAGTTATGAAAATGAAGAATAATTAATCCGTTATAATAAGTAAAATGCGATTGGAAAAATAGTTAAATAATAAATATATTCGTGCTTGAAAGAAAAAATCTGATTGATATTCAAGATAATGAAATATCAAGTTATGTTTCTAAGGCATTGAATAGAGAACGAATATCAAAACCACATGACATATCAGGTGTAGACGTCGACTTTTACATACGGGTCAAGGACTTTCTCACAAGTCTTAACGAAAAAGAAAGAGAAAATCTTAGGGTATCCCTTAATTAATTTGTGATGTCCAGATTGGAAAAAATAGTAAAATTAGCTGCTGCTATATCTGTCATAATGTCACTGCCACATACATTAGCGAAAAAATATGAAATTCAAGCACATTCAAACCTGTTAGTGATTGATACTGGAGAAGGTATCCTTTTGAAAAAAATACAAACGGGGACTGTATAGTAATGGAGCAAATGTTTGAGATATCTGAAAAAATCTTTCAATTACTAACTAGACATCTCAAAGAAGATAATTGTGATAATGAAAATTGTTGCATAAAACAACTCTTAAAATTATTGGAGTTAGAATAAAATGAATAAAAAAAGAGTGGGTACCTACCAAGCAACCCACATCTACACATCCCCCCATGAATCAAGAAGAGGAAGAGGCGATATATTATAGTGAACTCTAGTACACCTAAAGTTTTCTTTTTAGTTCTCTATAATTATATCAATGTTATAAAATGTATGAATACAAAAGTATTTGATATTTCATTCCCCCGAATCTATTAACAGAATTAGACAGGATAAGAGGAGATATACCAAGAAGTAAGTATCTTAGAAGACTTTTAGAAAAGGAGGTATATTAAGATTAGAAAAGGGGAAAGAAGGAATACAAATGTTGGTACAGTTGGTACAGTTGGTACAACCTTCATTTATGAGGGGGTCACTAATTGTCAATAGCGTCGAACAGACCTAAAGATTGTAGTATATGTGGGATAATAAGTCAGAATATTACATTTTATGGTACTTTTATGTGTCAAAAGTGTCTTAGATTTATCAAGGATTTAAAACACGAACAGAAATAAAATGACAGTTTCGACTATACTATTAAGATGCCATAAATGTGAAGATTTGACATTGATGACATATCTCTAGTTAGTGCTCAAGTAGTACAATTTCCTGTGACAAATAGAATTCATATAATTTGCGATAACTCCCGGGACTGTCAACACGAATTTGAAGATTGAATAAGGAGATTCAGGTGGTTTGCCACAAATCCTCTAAGCTCGTTATCTATTATATAAAAAATGCTTGAATCAGGACATAAACAACCTGCAACTAATGGACTCGATATAATAATAGAGTTACAAAAGTGAAGGTATGGTAATCATTACGTGCTATTAATTAGCAAATCCCGTGCTCAAAATGTATGTATTCTTGCTAAATTTTGATTTAGAATTATACGACATGCACTAAAATGATAGTTAGGACTTACTGCAGAACCGACACTATCCAGGAATAATGCCAATTTATGGATGTAAGTTTGCTTGAATTTTATGCCCCTCATCTAAAAAAACCAAATGGAGGTTAAATTAGTCCATTTTATTTTCTATTTTATAGAAAGAATCACGCTTAATTCGTATGCATATTTGCTCATGTTTGAGAATTAAGTTATATGTTTGAATCATGCACAACATTAACCCCTATCTCCATAAATCCTCATTAAAGCATCTATCTCTTTATCTTCATGTAGCATTTTCTTCTTTCTTTTTCCTCTTGGAGCAATTTCTTACCTGTTCGGGTTATAAAATACTAAAGCCTAACGAGGAAAAGGCTCCAGACTACGAAAATTGGCTCCAATGTTCACGTTGTGCCGAGATTATAGAAAACTTTACAAGGCTGAACCAGAGGAATCAATTCAAGATTCAGTTAAAACTATAGATAATCCCTTCGATGAAATCTAAAGGAGAGGTATTAAGTGTTCATAAGAAAGGAACGGCTCATAGTAAACGAAAAAAGAAACTAGAGCATCATAAAGACAAAGAGCTTAATGAGCTTATTCGTAAACACGGAGATAGAGTTAAGGTTTTACAAGATTAAACTTTAATTGTGGGTAGTGCCATGAGCAAAAAAGCCACAAGACGGGGTCAATTCTTCTTTTGCAACCTCCTCATTAACACTTAAAAAAAGAGGTCATAAAGCAAGCAGCAGTAAATATTAAAAAATAGGTAGAGAACTCTAGCATTTTATTTTATTTTAATTCCCCGTACTATTATTCTTCCACTCTTCTACATCATCTATACCATTGTTATTTCCATCTACAAATGTGTGAACATTTACCTCACTTTTGTTATTATTAACGACTTGCATTGAATGTTCTCCTTTAAACTTGAATGTCTTTGCCATCTGTTCGAATTGTGGCAAGTATTTTTGAAAATCTTTCTGACTTGTATATGTCTGGAGTGGTCGGTCGGTACCCGCGACGATATCGGTTCTAAAAATGGGCTCTGACTGAAGGGTCAATCTCTCTTACTGACCACCATTTAAAATCAATATGACCATGATACCATTTAATGACCATGCCAGCAGCGCCCCATGCATATACCTGAAAGGGTTCGCCGCCGCATAAAGCCCTGGATTCACCCCACTTTAGACCTTTAAAATCGCTAGCCTCGCCTACCTTTATCCATGTTTTTCTGTCACCATTTCTACTTAACCAAAGTTGCAGTCTTATCTTTGGACTGGCAGGATTAGCAGATTCTATGAAGAAAATATACTTTAAACCGAACCATCCTAGTCCTACAAAGTTAACCTTAGGACTTATAGTTTGAATCCCCTGTGGGTGGGTTATCGAGCCATGTAAGTCCTTTGTAAACTTGAATGTTCCATTTTGCATAATTTCTACATCATATCCGGCTTCCTGGCAGCATACTCGACCAGTGGATAGGGGGTGATGGTTCCACGGACCACGCATGTAGATACCATCGCGAGTAACTGCCTGGCTCATTTTAAAGAATCCTGTGAGTTCAACATTGGTTATAGGCGGCTGACGTGTAAATCCTCTTTGAATACAATCGGCAAAATTCATTTTACATCCGCCTATAGCGTCTTTTTGTCCGGAAGTGACCAATATATTGAATTTAACTTTGCCATCGGAGTTAGGTTTCCATGAACCATCTTTATTTTTAACTAGTTTTTCATACGTAGAGCCCCCGCCTGTTTCAAGATGTGAATCAAATGGATTGTCGGGATTCAAGTACCAGACAAAACCTCCTGGCTTAGTTGGATACAAAAACGAAACTCCGTCCAGTCCAACTTTGCTATCTGCGTTAAGTATATCAGTAGTGTTAGTCCCAGTTACATTAGCACCGAAAACCTTTCCAAGCTTCATCAAAGGAGATAACATAATTGTTCCACCTGTAACACACATAAACTTAAGAAAATCACGACGTGACATTTTTCCTTCTGGAACCAAATCGTTTCTTAAATAAGAATCAGCCATAAGATTAGTTTTAAGTGTTATTCTTAAAATTATAAACCGATATGACCTCAATAGTTCAATGGAAAAACGCCCTGCAGTTAGCAATCAATGGTATGGATAAGTGCTATAATATAGAATCTGCCATTAGTTGTAAATCATTATTTTCGACCATAATTAGTAATTGCAATTCACATCCTAATGAGTTATTAGCATGTAATGATAGTAGGCTTGCTCAATATCCTTTAATCCTGAAAAACGCAACAGAAGCACAAATAAAGCCACAAAAAGAGTCTCAAGAATTCGAACAAAAAATGTTAGAAGCCCATAAAAAGGCTGAAGTGCCAATAAATGCAATAATAGATAGATGTATCAATACTAATTCAGATACTTCCTGTGATGGTCAAATGCGTGCACTGCAAGATTATTGTGTGGCGACCCCCTCGTCATACAAATATTGTAATGACAATCGGTTTCTTGGGTATCTTAGACAACATAATATTCTGAATACAACCGGTCTACCTTAGTATCTCTTTTGTCATAGGCAGTAAAGGAAATTTAACTTGAAATTATAAACTTGGACACGTTCCTATTTACTGATCTTGTGAAAATAAAGTTTATCCAATTGGTGATTTTGAGTGGATGTCAGTCATGACTCCTCGGACTCACAGCCTGTTCCATCATTATTATTGTCAAATCTGTGAGGGTCTGAACCATTAACCTTGAAATCTTTCTGTGAAATATCCGAACAGTCAAGGTCTGGCGGGGGAGGAGGAATGCAAACATCAGGATAGGACGGGTCACAATTGCCTTGTTTCTTTTCAGTGGTTGTGTTTCCCGCTACAGAATCAGAAGCATTGACATTTGTTGGATAACATATAGCCCAACCGTCATTTGCAAATTCTGAGACTTCACAGTAGTCTGTATAAGTAATTGCATATCCTTTTTTTAACAACTCGCTATTGACGTTTACTCCGTTGCAATACACAACTCCAACTTCTCTGCCATATCTGTCTCCTCCACGTTGCCCATCATCAATGTCTACTTCTGCATCACCTCCAAGGCATAGATTCTTTACAAAACCTTTTGCTGATGCATATCCATCTTCGCCTCTTTCGGGAGTATCCACTAATGCCAATCTGACCCTGACGTTATTTACATCCAGTGTATCTCCATCTACTACTTTGGTAACGGGACCAGAAAGTTCTATTCCTTCTTTCATTGTGGAGTTTGGGAGTGTAGCAGATTCCTGTTCTTGGGCAAAACCATCATGCGGTAATAACGCAACAAAAAACATCGAAATGATTAGAAAAAACATTACCAGTGCATACAATGATGCCAAATATTATTATTAATTTAAAAATATTTCCTGTATTCTGTCACTACCCCGATTATGAGGCTGGAACTAATTTAATTTATTTTTCTCTAAAATTCAGCCCCTGTTTTTGTTGTAATAATCTTTCTCATATTCTGCTTTGCGATTGGCATGATTATGATTGTCATTATTATAATTCTCACTATCATACACGAAAGCCAGATTTTCATCTCCGTTGGTTGCCATAAATTTAATTTGCATTTGCCTTTGCAAATTGGAATTAATGAAACTCATATTTTAGTGAGTTTAAGGAATTGGCATGTCCAACACTTTTTCAAATTCTGAACGAGCATTCTGATTAAATACTTTCAAGTGTGAATTCAAAGACTCAACTATACCTATACATGATTTGATTACACCCTAAGACCAGCGGTTTGTTGGTTATCTTACACAACATAATGCTCTGAATTCAACTGTATCGCCTTAATGTTTACAAAACAATTACATTAATTATTCATCCTAAGACCTAAATCACTCTGAGGATAGGGAATTTAAATAAGTAAAAATAAAACCTGAACATTGGTATGGACTCTAATACTATTGTTGGGGCTGTTTCTATTTGTGTTGTGGGAGGCATTGGTTATTTTAGTAACTACTTTCTTAGGAAACAACACCAAGTCCATGGTCTGCTAGAAGCATTCAGATAATAACCAAAAGTATCGTTTTTAAGATATAATAAATTGAGATTAATTTAAGATATGTTAGTTCATCCAGCTATCTGGAAACAGGTGAGTAAAATGCTTCGATGGTACTATAAAACTGATAAGGAGGTCAAAAATCTATTCGAGTTTCATAACTTGTTAAATGGCAAGGAAGTAACACTTGACAACTTAGAGAATTTGCTTAACGACCTAACATTCGAACAAGGAATCGAGATTTTTGAAAAAGTTACCAAAGCTCACTTTTTCTTGAATTTTAAGTTTAAATACAGCAGAGAGTATTCAAAAGAAGATGGCCAATTATTGTTTTACAGTTCCTACATCTTCCGGAGGAATAGAACTAATGAGAAAATGGAATGAAGAAAATATTATTAACAATCAAGAACATGATGCAGTTTTCAAAGCAGCAGGAATATCACGTGAACAGGTTTGGGTCCAACATTCGCCACAGGGAGATTTCGCAGTTGTCAATTATGAGACAGATGACCCTGAACATTCATTTAAGGTATTAGCTACGTCCAGTGAACCATGGGCTGTTAAGCTTCGTGAACATCTGAAGAAAGCAAATGGTTTGGATATTGCTCAATCGGCTATGCAAGTTAATGAGTTGGTAATTAATTGGAAACAATAAAGATAACAATAAAAAATTTGTTCTTATTTCTGTAGATTATGTACTTTACCTACGAAGGTAGACTATATAGGTCCGTAAAACCATTGGTTACAATTTAGCTTACTCAACTCGTATTCCTATTATTTACGAATTCTTGGTAAACATCTGGATAACCTGAAATAAGCTCCAGATTAACTTACAAGACATTCACGTAAGGCGGAGCAAATACTAGCACGTTACTTACCTTGTTTTTTTCCACATTAAATTCATCTATTAACAAAAACTTCTATATCTTCTCGTGTCTCCATATTTATGAAACTGTAATGAAAGTCCTTCCGCACGTTATGAGAAATATCAATGAATTCAATATACCGCCTGGTGATTCTAACGGTTATCAGATATTATATTTTGGTGTAAACCTGATACTTATGTTTGATTACAGGCTGTCTTTTGACATAGAGGTGGAGAATTCAAATGAACAAATTGGAGTTTTGATAATTAGCAGAAAAAACGTTCAGACTTGGAAAACTAATACCAATATCGAAGATATGAGTATATATTATAATAAACAAGGAACAAGAATCAGCGATGTTTTTAAGCCATCAGTAAGTGATGCCTATGCATTTATTTTAGACAATAGGTCTTCATCTACAGAACATTATAAAACAAAAAAGGTTGGAGTTACACTTGTTCATGCCTGGCAACAAGAAGTAAAGGAATCACAACTAAAAGACAGGGAAGTTAGTGACTTTAAATCATAGTCAATAAGTGGGTCTTAAAATCGTGTCAAATTTGATTCACACTCGCTCCATTGAATTAATGAGTATATATGAATTTGATAGGAGTAAGATTCAACTTTTCTTATTTTGGTATTGATTCTATCTTGAGTTCCCAAGTATCACCAACATTTACTCCGGCAAGCCCACCAGCAAACAATACTACACGGTCTCCATTTCCATCTTTCCATTTCCGATGCAATTCGGAACGAAGGTATAGTTCAACCAATGAACATTATGGGCAATTATTCAATTTAAAATTTAGAACACTGAGAGGAGAGGGGAATGTTAATCGAGTCTATGAAGTATGTGGAGCTCACATAGTTGGATATTTACTTCGAAACAAATAATGTAAAGTCACCTCTTAGACACGGAACATTCTAGAAAGCAGCAAGGTTTCTTACAGGTAACAAATAATAACTTCTGTAATCGTTACTAGCCTTAGGATAACATGTGTGAAAAATGTCGTGTAGGTCACAACAGTTATAAGAATCCAAGCTCGTTAAACTACAAGTGGTAAATAACAAAAGTGGTTTAAGAAAATTAACACTACAAGTGCAGATGTCCATAGACGGCTGCATTGCCGGACCTAATGGTGAAATGGACTGGATGGTTGGGTTGCAGGATGACAAAGTCATGAAATACGAAAACGAATTAATGGAATCCATTGATACCATTCTCTTAGGACGAAAAATGACTGATGTCTTTATTTCTTACTGGTCGGATGTGATAAAAAAACCTGATGACCCTTGGTATGCGTTTGGTAAAAAAATGATAGAAATCCCAAAAGTTGTTTTCACCAAAACATTGAACAAATCAAAGTGGATAAATACAGAAATAGCAACAGGTGACCTTACTGACGAAATCATCAAGTTAAAGAGCCGAGACGGCAAAGACATGATTGTTTATGGTGGTGCTTCATTTGATTCTTCTTTAATTAAATTGGGACTAATTGATGAATTTCTTTTGTGCATCAATCCTGTTGCAATTGGAAATGGCATCACTATATTTAAAGACTTGAATGAGATTCAAAAATTCAATATGGTTAAATCAATAGCGTTTGACAGTGGGGTAGTATTACTTCACTATGAGGCAAGGAAAGCCTGACAACTTAAACGTCCATAATTGTCATATCCCGTCACTAGAGTGCCCGCAACTAGAGAAAATGTTATCATTGTCCACTTTTGAAAGTCATAGCATAGGCTCATTTCATTCTTTTGGTCTTCAGTTTTGATAATCTATTAAGTTTTATTTATTATAAAATAAATCTACTAATATGCTACACACAAAAACTTTGATTGCTTTAAGCATAGTTGCAGCATTATTCTTCTTGACCGGAGTTCAAGTGTTCTCATATGCACAGAACTCAAATGAGTCAGCATCTCAGAATAAAGAGGCACAAAAACAAACTGAAGGTCAAGAAGAACAAGCTAAGACAGGAGCAGAAGAACAAGCTCTAGCAGGAACACCAGAAGTAACTAACATGACAAATGCAACAATGGCTAATGCAACAATGGCTAATGCAACAATGGCTAATGCAACAATGGCTAATGCAACAAGCCCGTGAATATTCCTTAGATAAAGAACAAACAAGTTATTCGGATATCTTGGACGTACTTAGATTAAGTCTTAAAGGATATAATATATCGTAAACATTTAGTTGTTTTTTCATGGCAAAAAGAAAATATCTATTACAACTCAAGAAGCAAATGCCCAGAGTGCTATAATTCCCGATATTGTCAACCCTTTTTTTAGAGTCATTTTTCAATCACCTTATTATCTCTTAAATAGAAAATCACATAGACTTTTTCCGGCAACATTAACACATTCGTTATACAGTTCTTCCTGATTTTTATTGTTCGTAGTATTTCCGGTAGATAATTCTGTTAAGTTTGCACCTGAAAAATTAGTCTTTTAAAGAACACGTGGTACAGATACCGGGATTACCTGGTTGACCGTTCACCTGATTTACCATTAAAGGTAACAGGAACGCTGTCACTAGTGAGATTTTGAAGCCCAACATATCACGTGCTATTTCTTCAGGGAATAGAAAAGTTTTTCGGCAGTAAATTAGAATTTTCTATTTACCTATCAATATGATAAGTCCTGTTACTAAAGAAGCCTTTCCATTGCATAGTGAATTGAGAATATTGGATTGGATTTTGTATATAGTATGTAGTAACGAGATAAAAAAGTTTGAAAGGATATAATATTAAATAAGTTTTGATTGTAAGTATTTAACTGATAAAAAAAGAAGCGATTTAAAGAATTTTTTTGTAGTTTGTTTTTTGTTACCGCAGTGCACTCTTTACCGTCGGTGTAATCGTTGCCGTCCTTGCCCTCCTTGTAGGTCGCACGGCCCGAGTGTCTTTGTTACTGTCTACTCCGGAATCCATCATTCTAAATACAACTTCTAAAGCACTCTGAGCTAGTCCCCAGACAATAAAGAAGGCTATTACCGGGCTTGTTACAGTCAAGATTGGCTGTACCAGATTGTCAACCGTCGCGAGCGTTGGAAACCCAACAATAATTATGTTTATTCCCGCTCCATGCATTGGGGCAGCTGTAGTAGCATTCCTTGCGAAAAGAAAATTTACTAACAGTTAATTTCTGAAGAATCTTTTTTTATTTATCTCACTATCTCTAAGTAGGGAACTAGTCATTTGAGAATCGAATTTGACATGATTTTTAGATTCTGTCAGATAAAAAAATAGGTAAAGTACTAGTTTACTTCTAATCTAGTAATATTATATATCAACTATATTTATTTGACAGAATCAATCTTAAGCGGTAGTTTTTACTTCTGTTATCCATTCACAATTGATACCGGCCTTTTCATGATGATTTTTTACCGCTTCCTTATTTGGTGCATCAAGAAGGCAAAAAAACTTATCCTCTTATTCGTTATACATCAAGTTAAGGTGTCTAACTCCGAATTCATTTATGGGAGACTGTTGCAATTTTTTAAGGTTTCTTCCTCAAAACCTTTTAGAAGTGCTAAATTTCCGAGTAATAACCCATGAAAAGAAGTTTAGAAATTGTCAGAAAGAATTATAGTTATTTTATCAGGCGATGGAGTTAATTATTCGATCATCAGCTACCTCTCCTTGTACATACAGATAAAGAGCCTGTATTACACAATCATAATTCTTCAGTTGGAGTAGGGATTGCATCTACTTCATCCTGGCTGAACATTTTCTTTAGTTTGGTCTTGCGCTCTTGTAGAAGTCTGTATGACCTTTCTAGATCTGGATCTTTCCCCTTTTTCAATTCATCATAATTTATTATTCTTTTTTTATTTTCTAAATCCCATTTTCTCTTAAACTCATCATAACTATCAGTCAAAGGTAGGTCTCTCTTGATCCACTGCAGCACCTTCAACAATGGTACGCTTATTGAGTTTTCATGTAAATCTGGATAGACAAGTTCTTCCCCTCTCCTTCTAACCGTCACATCAAAAAAATTCCGGTTATAATTTTTAGTTGCATTTTCATATTCTTTTATAGGCACCATAAATGCCTCAGAAATGAATAGATCTTCAACTAACTTTCTTATTACATCACGATTCTTCTCTGGGATGCTTTTCAGCAAGTCTTCTATTGAATCACGTGTAACTACATTCTCGTTCATATAATTTCTTATGATATTTGAACTAATTAATCATTGTAAATACGTGACCAAAGCTAATCATTTTACAAAGGTCGTTGCACTTCAGAGCTGAGCCAACATTGCATTTTTACTTATAATGACAAGCTCTCAGATTAGGGAAGGAGAGTCGATAGAAATCTGACAAACTATGTAACCTATAATTACCATGAAGAATTCTTGTAATTATGTTATCCAAAAAGTCGAAATCTAACGATAATAGTGATAAGGTAGAACAAGAGTCTCTGAAAAAGGATTCATGTATGTTTTTGAATAATCTAAGTATTAACCCAATTAGAAAGCCACAAATATTTTTCTCTATCGATGGAATACAACCTCCCCAGTTTGTGTCGACATTCCGATTTTACATCATCTTTCTCTAATCTCACTCCAATATTGGAAAAGCAATTATTGAATTCTGACATATGTTCCACTAGTGATTCAATATTATTTATTACAACTATTCCTGGTTTAATTCTGGGCCCACCATGAAAAACAAGATTTTTCATGAAATTTGCAGCAGTAATGCTAAAGCTATTTATCAAGTATATTCTTGCTCGATGTCCATATAAATTCGACATTATACTTATCCCCTTCATAAAAATATCCAAAAAGTTTTTGAAATTTACTTTCCCACTATATGTCGTAGTTAAATCTAGTCCTAACAACAGTAATACTAATCGCTCGGTGTGACATGGGTTTGTTACAAAATTTCGGTCTATATCAGATAAGTACATGCAAAACTTATCGTACTCCCATTTATCAGTATAGTCTTTGAGCCTTATAGCCACAGATAATACCTGACCTTCCTCAGGTCGAGAACTCATCATATTTTCTATATTTCTTGCCTTTGATAGCAGTGACCGCGATTGGCCGACCTGAGCATCGAACGCTTCATAGTATTGCTGCAGAACTTCCTCTGTAACTTTCTCAGGAGAACTCGCAACGACTTCGTTTCTAATTCTATACACTGAATACCCTAGTTTTTCCAACGCACGTTGACGTATTCTATCTGGAGTCTTGCGAAAATCTCTATCATGTATTCCTCCATCTACTTCTACGATAAGCCTTCCTCTAATCAAAAAATCTGGTGTATATTTTATGCAAGCAGATAGTCTAATCAAGGGGTTTGCCTGAAATGCAATTCCTTTATTTTTTAACGCTAAAGCAAGTAGCCTTTCGAATTTAGTCCTTGTCCCAAGTTGTATATCTCTATGCTGGTTGTTCTGTACCTGAGTTAGTAAAAACGATGGGTTTCCATACTTGCAATTTGGACAGAACGGTTCATATTCGGATATCGGCATTTTACATCGACCACAGGATATGAACGAAGACACTAAACATTAAGATCATAGCAAAGATATAAGGTTAAATTGTTAGCAAACACAGAAACACTAATCCTCAGACTAATGACCAGAAGATTACAATCAATTCTCCAAACACAGATATTTGCACTCAAAATATGGTGGGCCGGAAGGGATTTAATTTGT
>Ga0193719_10000003_pt1 | contig 69551 bp, 79 predicted proteins | sample U2a2metaG_FD_160103 | JGI IMG/M metagenome (GOLD analysis project Ga0193719, IMG submission 160103) | Soil microbial communities from a riparian zone of the East river system, Colorado, United States - U2a2 | ecosystem: Environmental > Terrestrial > Soil > Riparian zone | place: USA: East... | reverse complement strand
CAGAGTCCGGGTTGGAATTCGCGGAGCCGCAGCTGTTCCATTTCGCCACGCAGGTAGCGGGCCTTGATCTCCAGGCTCTTGATGCCCTTCACGTTTTCGAATGGAAAGCGGTACAGCTTGCCCGAATCGACAAGCTGGCACAGCGCCAGGTGCTCCTCGCCGTCCTTCTCGATAACGTGCTTGTAGCACGGCACCGTCCGGCGGGCGATCTCCATCTTGGTCAAGCCGCTGACTCGTCCTGAGAGCACGTCGATCGGACTTCGCATGTGCGAATGCTAGTTCAGAAGGGTGAGCTGAACGGGCTCAGGAGGGGGCTTGAGAATGACCCGCCGGCGGTCTGACACACCGTGCGCAGCTCGTAGCCGACCCACGGTTTTCATCGTGGCTTCTCCGTATGCAGGAGGAAGATAAGCACGCGCCGCATACGCCTGCTCATAGCGAGTCACCAGCTCAGGCCAGTGCTTGGCAAGCACTGACATGAAATGTTCACGAGTGCCGTCTTTGAGATGGAGCATGCCCGCCCAAAGACCCGTGGCACCCGCAGCGCGGGCAGCCTTGACCACCGCCTCGAGACGGTCAGGACGGTCAGAGAGGCCGGGCAGGATGGGGGCCATGCCGACGCCGACGTCGATGCCCGCCGCGACGAGCTTCTCAATTGCGCGCAAGCGCTGCCTGGGGTGCGCGGTCCCCGGCTCGGTCCGCCGCCAGATGTCCTCGTCAACGGTCGGGATGCTGAACGTGATGTGCAGGTCCGCCCGGCGAGCGAGATCGGTGAGCACGTCGATGTCGCGGACAATCATCGGGCCCCGCGTGATCATCGCGGATGGGTTGGCGAAGTCGCGCAGAGCCTGAAGACATTGACGGGTCAGCCGGTAACGCCCTTCGGCCGGCTGGTAGGGATCGGTGGCGGCCCCGATGACGACGGTTTCCTTGGTCCACGAGCGCCGTGACAGCTCGCTTCGCAGGACGCCTGCGACGTTGAGCTTGATTCGTACAGTCCTTCCGTAACGGTCATCCGAAGGCCTGTCTGCCCGGAGCTCGAAGGCACGGACGTAGCAGAAGGCGCAGCGGTGCTCGCAGCCCGTGTAGGGATTCAAAGACCAGGAAAAGAACATCCCCTTCACACGGTTGAGGGCCGACTTGCATTGGATCTCGACGTACTCGACGTCGGCAAGCCTTGCTTCCGGGGCTTCCATTTGGGCCATGGTAGAACAAATGTTCGTTCCTTAACGGCCGTGGCTAGGCGGTTTTTGTGCGGCCCTTCGGGCGCGGGCGGGTGGTGGACGATGGGCAGAAGTCGTTCAGGATGCACTCCTCGCAGCGCGGCCGGCGCGCGATGCAGATGCGCCGGCCGTGAAGAATCAATCGGAGCGACAGGCCTGTCCACTCCTCCTTGGGCACAATCGAGCAGACCTGCCTCTCGATCTTCACCGGGTCCCTGGATGATGTGACCTTGAGCCGGTTGGTGAGGCGCTTGACGTGCGTGTCGACGGCAAAGCCTGGAACCTGAAAACCAACTCCCAGGATCACGTTGGCAGTCTTGCGACCGATGCCCGGCAGCTTGACCAGGTCATCGAGCGTATTCGGGACTTGGCCGCCGAACAGTTCCACGAGCTTGCGGCTGGCCGCGATGATCGATCGCGTCTTGGCGCGAAAAAAGCCCGTCGGCTTGATGAGCGTCTCCACTGCTGCGGGGTCAGCAGCCGCCAGGTCCGCCGCTGTCGGATATCGCCGGAACAGCTCCGGCGTCACGAGGTTCACCATCTTGTCAGTTGTCTGGGCCGACAGAATGGTCGCGATCAAAAGCTGAAACGGGTCGTGGTGGGCGAGCTCAGTGACCGCCGGGTACACATCGCGGAGACGTTCGTACGTGAGCTTGGCCCTGAGCCGCGCACCCGGCGGCAGCCGAGGAACCGCTCCTGGCTTCTTGCGCTTAGGAGCCAAGCAACTTGCGCGCCGCAGCCGCCACCTGGGCGCCTTCGGCCCGGCCCGCCAGTCGTGCTGTTGCAGCCTTCATGACGGCACCGAACGCCTTGGGTCCTTCCGGCTTGAGCTCATCGATGACTGCGCGGACCTCGGCCTCGACCTCATCCGCGCTCATCGCCGCCGGCAGATATCGGCGCAGCACGCCCATCTCCGCCTCTTCGCGCTTGGCCGATTCCTCGCGGCCCGCCTTGCGATACACCTCGATCGCCTCTTCCCTGCGCTTGACCTCCTTGCGAGCAACGCGTATCACGAGATCATCGTCAAGCGCTCCATCCGCTCCGGTTTCCTTGCTTGCCTTCACCAATTCGCTCTTGAGAAGAGACAGCGTGCTCAACCCCAGCTCGTCGCGATTGCGCCGTGCGTCGATCAGTTCAGCCTGGATGCGGTCGTACAGCGCCACGGCGGCGATTGTCACACACACTCAATGGCCGGATGCGTCGCCGGTTCCGATCGCCGATAATCGGCCCCTATGCTCCTTCTGATCGGACCGGCGGTCGCCATCATCGGGATCGTGGCGGTGGTGTTCGTCATGCGCCACAAGTCAGTCGAAAAACGTTCCATGTACTCTGCCCGGCGCTCTCAGATCGAGCACAAAGTCCGCGCGGCACGCCAGCGCACGTTGGCGCCTCTGAAGCGCGCCGAGAAGTCGCACAAAGGGGAAGACTTCGACGAGACTGCGGCGAGAGCTCCCGCACCCACTCTCACCTACGAGGCGTCCGCATACGCTGCGCCGCCCGTCGCGCCACCTCCCAGGAAGTCATCCCATTCGGCTCCCGCCCAGCCCGTTTGGGAGTCTGAGCCTGCGGTGCCGGAGGCGCCGCCCACCCCAGCGCCCTTCACCCCGCCGCCGCCCGCTAACGAGCCCCCGCCCGCTTTCGAGCCGCCCCCCGCTTACGAGCCGCCCCCCTATGAGGCCCCCGCCGTGGAGCAACCGGCCTGGAATCCGGCCGCCGCCGCCGCGCCCTCGCCCACTCATCAGGAGCAGGCGACCCCGGCTCCCACTACGACTTCGGCGGGTGGAGGAGCGTCGTGGTCAATCGTGGGTGAATCCAAGGCCAGTGCCGAGCCGGAACCCGACACCAAGAAGAAGAAGCCGAAGGACGCTGCGCAGGGAGGCGCGTGGTCGCTGGCCTCCGGGGAGCCGGCCGGAGACGACGTCGAAGAAGGTCCGAAGAGGCCGAGCGCAGTGCTGGCGATCGCCCAGTACGCGGTCCTCGTCGTCGGTCTCGTGATGGTGCTGATCGGCGTTGTCGTGATGGTGGCCAACTCGAAAGGGGCTTAACGCTCGCCGGTGCCCGCTCCTTCGAATGCGGCCAGCACTGCCGCCGCGAGCCCGCTTCCACCGTCCTTCATGACTGTGTCGCAGACAATCGCCCGGTAGCCCAGCTCCTCAATGGCCGGTGCGAGCTCGGCGTCAAGGCTGTCGATCACGAACACGCTCGCGACAGCCGCGTACATTTGCGCGACTGCCACCGCCGAAGGCTCGGATCCCATCGCACGCAACATCTCGACAGTTGGGCCCTTGAGTGCCACTCCGCCGACGATCGGCGTTATCGCCACGGTCCTGCTGCGAGGCAGCACCGAGCCGGCCACCTTGAGGATCGGAGCGATCGAGATGAGTGGGTTGGACGGACCGATGACCACCACGTCAGCTTCGGTTAGAGCTGACAACACCTCGGCGGTAGGCTGTGCGGACTCGATCCCTTCGAAGTCGATCCGCCGAAGCGCCGGCTTCAGCCGCTCTTTGACGAAATACTCCTGGAAGGAGAACACCCCTCGATCTGTGACAAAGCGCGTGCGAACGCGGTCGTCGGTCATCGGCAGCACCTGCGCATCGACACCCCACCTCCGGCAAAGCTCCAGTGAGGTCTCGGTCAGACGGGCGCCTCGGCGCAGCATTTCGGCCCGCACCAGGTGAGTCGCGAGGTCCTTGTCGCCGATCCGGAACCACGCCGGCTCACCGAGACGTTCGAGCGCTTCGAGCGAGTGGAACGAATCTCCCTTCACTCCGTATCCGTCCCTGTCGTTAAACGCGCCGGCAAGCCTGTAGATGACAGTATCGACGTCAGGGCTCACAAGCAGGCCCCAGAACTCGTCGTCGTCAGCGGTGTTGGCGACCACCGTGAGATCTCGGCCTGACAGCAGCGACTGGAAGCCCGCGGCGAGCATCGCGCCCCCGGTCCCGCCGGCGAGGACGACGACCTTCACCTGAAAAGGTCTTCGGAGGCTTGGCGAATGAGGTCTCGTCCGCGGCCGCTTTTTCCTGCCTCGAGACCGCGCACGACCACCACCGGAGTTCGTCGGGTCTTGCCCATAACAAGGCCCGCGGCAGCCGCGACCTCATCAGCAACCGCGAGCACGGTGGCGTGAAGCTCTCTGCCTGCGTCGTCGGGCCGGCCACGCAGGTCTACCAACGCGGGCAGTCCGGCCACGCCGAGGGCGACATTCATGATTCCCAGCCGCCACGGACGTCCGAAAGTGTCGGAGACGATAACCCCAACCGCGATTCCGCTGATCTCTCGGAGCCGGCTGCGGAGGCTGCTGGCGCTGGCATCCGGGTCGATCGGGAGAAGCGTCACCACCTCAGAGCCGGGGATGTTCGACTGGTCGACACCACTGTTTGCGCAGACAAAGCCTTGATGGGTTTCGGTGATCAGGACACGGTCCGATCGAAGCACTCGCACGCTTTCGTCGAGGACCACCTGAACAAACCGAGGGTCGTGCGCGGCGATCAACCGAGCCGCAAGCCGCACCGCCTCATCGCTCGCTGTCACATCAGCGAGATTCCGCGTCCGGCCCTCGGCCTTGGACACCACCTTCTGCGCAACCACCACCGCGTCTCCGGCCTGCAGCGTGATCTTCGCGAGGATCAGCGCAGCAAGGTCGTCTCCGGGACTGACCTCCGGCAGGCCTCCGACACCGATTAGCTCGAGTCGATTCAAACGTTGTGCCGCGGGTGTGCAAGGTCGGCCGGCTCGTCGAGGTCCAGCGCCATCGCGTCCGACCTGTGGAGAGCAAAGTTGACGCCCTTCGTCTTAGCTTCGGCGTGGAAGGCCGCCAGCGAGTCGGCGCCGAAATGGAGCGAGATGGCGTCGGGCGGGCTCAGGTAGAGCGCATTGGTGCCTCCTCGCCCGAGAGCGGGCACCGCCACTGCCGCGGGAGTCGCTACCCGGCCAGCGGCGGCAAGGAGGTCGCGCACGGATTGTTTTGTGACGAGCGGCAGGTCGCTGGAGAGGAGCACCACTGCTCGAGCGCCGTTCTTTAGGGCGTAGGCGATCCCCCTCTGTGCAGCTACGTTCTGACCTTCCTGGCGTGGTTCGAGGAGGGCCTCCGCACCCAGCTCTTCGGCGATCGCCTTGACCTCAGGGCTGCCCGTCACAACCAGGCGCCGCCCGCCGGCCGCCGCCGCTCGGATGGCGCGCTCAGCATTTCGGCGCGCGAGGTCGCGTCGGGCGGCAGGGTCCAGGACTGTACCCAAGCGCTGCTTCGCTGAGTCAAGATCTTTGATCAGCACGATCACCCAGGCTCCCAGGGCGCCGCCCGCTTTCATCGCTTACGGATCACCCCCATTGCGCTCGGATCCGCGGCAGGATCTGCGAAGCGTAGAGCTCGAGGAACCGCGCCTGGTCATTGCCGGGCGCGTGAAAGACAAGGTGGTCGAATCCCAGCTCGAGGTAGGGTCGAAGCTGCTCCAGGTGCTCATCAGGGTCATCCGAGACGAGCCAGCGCCGGTGGGCGACATCCTCAACGTCACGGGCGAGTCGCTCCATCTCTCGCGGATCGTCGATGCCGGCCTTGAGGTCGGCGGGCAGAGCCAAGGCTGCCCAGATCTTGGTGTCGGCCATCGCGCGCTGTCGATCGGTGTCGTATGACACCTTGACCTCGATCATCCTGTCGAGAACGGTCGCGTCTCGACCCGCTTCAGTCGCCCCCTCGGCAAACGACGGGAGGAGCTGGTCGGAGTAGAGCTCCATACCCTTGCCTGAGGTACAGATGAGGCCGTCACCGACCCGCCCGGCGAACTTCGCCACCTGAGGACCGCCGGCGCCGACAAAGATCGGTACCTGATGATCCGGGCGGTCATAGATGGTGGCGTTCCGCGTGTGGTAGTACTCGCCGTCGAAAGTCACCAGCTGTTCCGACCACAGCTGCTTGATCAGGCGAACTGCCTCGCGGAGTCGAGCGAACCTTTCCTTGTTGTCAGGCCACTGGATGCCCAGCGCACCTTCATTGAGGTGCTCGCCCGTCCCGACTCCGAGGATCATTCGGTCCGGGTAAAGCGAGCCGAGCGTCCCGAAGGCCTGTGCGACGACGGCTGGGTGGTAGCGGAAAGTGGGCGTTGCGACCGAGGTGCCGAGCGACACCCGTCGCGTCCGCTCTCCCGCGGCTGCGAGCCATGCGAAGGCAAATGGTGCATGTCCGTCGGAGTGCCGCCATGGCTGAAAGTGATCGCTGACGAACACGCTGTCAAAACCACGCTCCTCGGCGGCGATCGCAAAGTCGAGCAGGGTGCGCGGTCCGAACTGTTCAGCCGATGCCTTGTATCCGAGCCTCAGCATGTTTCCTTCAGCGCTTGAAGTAGCGGTTCCAGCTGAAGCCCACGCCCCCCGCGGCCGCGGCCACGATGACGACGCCGAGCGCGATCAGCGAGTGGCTGTCAACGTTGGCGACTCGCGTCATCAGGAGCAGCGCAAGCGAGCCAACTGCCAGCAGCATCATGAGCACCAGCGTGACGGCGCGGTGGAGCTTCATCGCCCCACCAGCTTACCGGCGCGATACTTTGAGGGCGTGGCGTCCATTCTGCATCTGGAGTCGGTCACCTCCACGCAAGACATCGCCCGCGACATGCCTATCGGCTCGATCGTGATGGCGGACCATCAGACGGCCGGTCGCGGGCGGCTCGAGCACCGTTGGGAGGCGCCACCGGGCACCGCGTTGCTCGTGTCGTTCGTCCTGGCGCCCAATCCCATTCTCAGCCTGGCCGCTGGAGTCGCGGCCGCGGAGGCGTGCGGTGCCGGTGTTCGCCTCAAGTGGCCAAACGACCTGTTGCGCGACGGCCTCAAGGTCGGGGGGATCCTTGTCGAAGCCACGCCCTTTAAAGCTGTGTGCGGGATTGGAATCAACCTCACCTGGGCACCCGAGGGGGCGACGAGCCTAGGCCAGCCTCGCGATCAGCTCGTGGGACGGTTGGAGCCCGCTGTCGAGACCTGGGCCTCATCACCCCCCAATGAGGTGCTGACCCGTTGGCGTGAGCTCTCCGACACCCTCGGCCGGCGGGTGCGCATCATGCTCCCCGATCGCACCATCGAGGGTCTGGCGCAGGACATCAACGAGCGGGGCGAGCTGATCGTGGACGGCACCGTGATAAGCGCCGGGAGCCTCACGCATCTAGCAGATTGACGATTTCAGGCAGCACTTCGCCTGACCGTCCGTGGATGACGACCTCGGCCAGCGGGTCGAGCGGGGTCGGCTCCGCGTTGATGATGATGAGGCGGGCTCCCGACCTTACCGCGACGAGTGGGATGTCGGCCGCCGGATGCACGACAAGTGACGAGCCCACAACTACCATCACGTCGGCCTGGCTCGCAAGCGCAAAAGCTTCTTGCACGGCCGGCACCGGCATCGGCTCGCCAAAAAGCACGACTGTGGGTTTGAGGAACGTGCCGCCGCAAGTCCTGCACCTGGGTGGCATCTCGACATCCAACCGCGACTGGACCTCAGAGCGTTGCTCCCGATTTCCGCAGTCGAGACACTGCACCGTGCGGCTGGAACCGTGGACCTCGATTACGTGCCGGAACCCAGAATCCTGGTGCAGCCCGTCGGTGTTCTGGGTCACCACTGCCGACAGAACGCCCGCCGCTTCAAGGGCGGTAAGTGCGTAATGTCCGGCGTTGGGCCGCGCTGCCAGAGCGATAGCGCCTCGCTCTTTCGACACTGTCCAGTAGGCGGCCGGATCCTGCATAAACGCATCAATCGAAGCGACCTTGACCGGGTCGTACTTGGTCCACACCCCGCCCTCACCGCGAAACGTCGGTATCCCACTCTCCGCCGAGACGCCGGCGCCCGTCAACGCAAGCCCGTTGCGAGCGGCCGACAGCAGCTCGGCGGCTCGCTGGACTGTCACGCGTCGGCCTGCTGTGCCGCCGCAAACACCGATTGCTCCGCGTACTGGCGCTTGTAAGTCTCATAGGAGTCGAGCGCAGCCTCGGTTGGGATTTGCACCCACTGTGAGTCCCGGTTCTCACGAATCGCCGTGACCCTGAAGACCCGGAACTTTTCCGCCGACTTGCCTTTGAGCTGAAGGCCCGGCATCTCGTCGACAGCGATGTAGTCCGAGCAGGCCTGGAAGGTGGGCCAGCCGATAAGCAGGTTGAACGCCGGGGCAGCGCCGCAGTAGCGCGCAGCGGTGTTGACCGTGTCCCCGAGGGCCGTGTATTGAAGGCGGTCCTTGCTGCCCATGTTTCCGACCACGGCAGGGCCTGTGTTGACGCCGATGCCCCAGCTGACCGGCGGTAGGCCATGCTCGACGAGCTTCGCCTGGAGAGCTGGGGCCTCAGCGATCAGGTCGTAAGCGCAGCGCAGAGCCAGGAGGGCGTGGTTTGGCTGTACGACGGGGGCGTTCCATAAGGCAACCACCTCGTCCCCCACGTACTTATCGATGGTGCCGTCCCACTTCAGGATGAGCGAGCTCATGTCATCGAGGTAGTGCTGGATCACCGCCAGCACGTCCTCCGCCGCCATCGCCTCGGACATCGCGGTGAACCCACGGATGTCGACGAACAAGAGCGTCAGGTCCCGCCTCTCGCCCCTTGAGATGATCTCGTCGACCGAGTGAGTCGCAGCCAGCTGCTTCACGATGCGCGGGTCCACGTAGTGCCCGAAGATGCGCTCCACCTTCCGCCGCTCGCGGTCCTCCAGCACATAACGCGCCGCCATTGAAAAGGTGGCTGAGAGGACGATGGCGATGGGCGCGTACAACGGATCAGCGAGGTATCCGGCCTTGCCCAACAGGAGGATGCCGACGTAATAGGCGACGAGGAGCCCGCCTGTGAAGATCACCGCGACTCGGAACGAAAGGACGTACACGACGACGACGACGATCAGAGAGAGGAGGACTATCGCGAAGAGAATCGAGCTGCCGGGCTGCACCCGTATGTACCTGTCGTGGAGGACCGTGGTCATTGCGTCGCCCATGATTCGATAGCCATAGTTCTGGTTGTCGAGCATGCATCGCGGACGGCCGTCCGGACAGAAGCTGGAGTCGTGGTGGAAGCTGACAGCCTGCGAGTAAACGTCACCGGCGTCGATGAACTTGGTGCCGACGACGACGATGTGGCCGGTTATCAGCTCCGGATGCGGACAGCTGGAGTTGTATGCCTCCTGGTATGAGCAGCTCGGGCCGCCGCCCCTGGTGAAGTTGATCAACATCTGGTCGCCGACGAGCGGAATCTCGTGCGTACCAAATTTCGCCACGCTGCCGTTCACCTCGAGCGCGTCGTCGATTCCTTGCGAGATTCGCAATGCCTGCAGGAAAGCGGGCTCGTCGGCCTCGTTCTGGGGACACGTGGCCGACGGATCAGGACGAAGCACGACGCCGCGAACGTTGCTCGCGTCATCAGGGTTCGCCAACCCACGCTCTCCAAGTGCGGCAGCGACGGGCGGGGCGAAGATTCCCTGCGGCGGCAGGTCTGCCGTGCAGACGAGGACCACATTGCCGGCTTTCTGAATCGCCTGGGCGAGGGCGACGTTGGTGTTCTTGATCTTTGGGTACCGATCAAGGTCGGTACCGGTGAGCTGATCGAGAACGATGTCGAAGAGGATCACCTTCGGGTGAAGGCTTGCGAGGTAGTTGATGACCTGGGCGTGGTCCGCGTTGTTGAAGGGGTACGTGCCGGTGGCCCTTATCGACTCCGTATCGATCGCGATGAACGTCACGCTCTGATCAGGCGCCGGAGCGGGGAACAGCTGGTCCTGGGCAGCATAGAACGGTCCGCTCACCAGGCCGACGACATTTAGGACCGCGACCAAGAGACCGGCAAGGAGGCCTGCCAGCGCGAAGCGCCAGGCCAATCGCCAGTCGCCCACACGCTCCCGGACCATGCGCCGCTATGTTAGGAGCCGTGCGGCTGGGTGTCCCGGAATCGCGACGGACTCTCGCGATCTACGTCGCCGCCGGTGCTTCGTTCGCCGCGCTGTCGGCGCGGGGTCTCACCGTTCCGCTCTACGCGCACGAGCTGGGAGCTGACAGGTTCCAGGTCGGAGCCCTCTTCTCGGTCGCGACGCTGGCGGCGGCGCTGCTGTCAATGCCATCGGGAGTTCTGATCGACAGGTTCGGTACCCGTACGCTGCTTGCCCTCTCGATCCTCATCTCGGCGGGTTCGCAGCTGGCGATGACCGCCACCACAAGCGTGCCGCCCCTGTTTCTGTGGCAGATCGTCGGCGGGCTTGCCATAGGAGCCCAGCAGGCCGCGCTCTTCAGTGCTGTAACTGCGTTGGTCCCGAGCGGCCGTCTCGGTCGATCAATGGGTTGGCTGACGTTTTCGATGCAGGTGGGTTTTTTCATGGGCCCGTCGGTCGCCGGTGTCCTTCTTCAATGGATCGACCTCCGGACCGACATCGCGGTGACCACCGTGATGCTGGTGCTCGCCGTCCCAGGCGCCCTGGTGGCCAGCAGCGCCCCGCAATCGGGAAAGCGGCTCTCGCTCATGGAACCGCTGCGCGCGCTGGTCCGTCAGCCGTCATTCGCCCCTGTGACCATCGGGCTTGTCGCGTCGACGCTCGCCTGGGGGACAGTCGGCGCATTCCTGCCGATCTTCGGCAAGGAGAGCCTCGGTTTGCCGAGCGCGCAGATCGGCCTGATGCTCGCGATCCAGGCGGTGGCGAACGGGCTGGCCCGCCTGCCGGGCGGCAGGCTCGTTGACCGTGCCAAGCGTCGTTGGCCGATCGTCTTCGTCGGTGTGATGGTGTGGTCGGTGGCAGCCATTGTGCTCGGCCACCTGACTGGGTTCTGGGGGCCCGTGATCCTTCTCGTGCTGGCCACGCCCTTCATCGCCACCGTTTACGTGGCCATCGGAGTCGTCTTCGGCGACCTGTCGGCGGCTTCGACACGCGGGGTCACGATGGGCGCCTATGGGACTGTGCTGTTCCTTGGCCTGGCGGCCGGCCCCCTTATCTTCGGGCCGATCGTCCAGTCCTATGGCTACGCTGCCGGCTTCACGACTTGCGGGGTGGTCGCGATGGTCCTTGCGCTCGTGATGGCTGCTTTTCACGCGGAGCCTTTGCGAAAGCGATCCGAGGTTCAGCTGCCGCCGGCTTCCCCCGGAACGTAGGTCCCCAGTCATCGCCTACACCCATCGCCGGAACTTCACCCACGTGCTCGGCAATCACCTTGTAGTGGCTTGGGAACGCCAGCACGGGCAGTGAGGCAAGGTCGAACACGCCGACCTCGAGCATCTCCGTTCCAGGGCTCGGCCGGCTGCCCTCGGCGAGCCGTGCCTGGTAGGCGATCCCGATCATGCTGGGAGCGCCTTCCTTGGCGATGTGAAACACGCCGATCAGGCGGACCAGCTCCACCTCTGCACAGATCTCCTCCATGCATTCGCGAGCTGCGGCGTCCCATGGATCCTCGTCATCGTTGACGAATCCGCCTGGAAGGCACCAGAAGCCGAGGCGCGGCTCGATGGCGCGACGACCAAGCACCACGCCGCCGTCAAACTCGATGACAACAGCCGTCGTGACCTTCGGATCGTGCCAGAGGACGAAGTCGTCGTTGGAACAGGCCTCAACCTCGCGACCCTCGATGACCCGGACGCCGAGCTCGGACCCGCAGAGCACGCAATAGTGAGGCATGTTTCGACTCTAGCCCTTACAAAGAAGAGCGGGGTTACGCGTGTTGCTTGGAAGGAGTCGCTTTCATGTCGGCCACTCGGACCTGGTTGCGGCCTCCCTGCTTGGCGGCGTAGAGCGCCTGGTCCGCGCGCTCCATCAACGTCGTGAACAGGGCGGGCTCTGCGGTTGCGGAGACGCCGATGCTGATTGTCAGCTTCAGACCACCTGGGAAAGTGGCGGCCGCGACTTTGGCACGGATTCGCTCAGCAAGGGTTCGCGCTCCCTGTTCGGTGGTCTCGTGAAGGATGATCCCGAACTCCTCCCCGCCGTAGCGCGCGCAGACGTCCGATTCCCGCGCGCCCGCTGTAAGGATCTTCGCCAGCTCATGAAGGACGGCGTCCCCTTGCAGATGCCCGTACGTGTCGTTCACCTGCTTGAAGTGATCCAGGTCGATCATCAGAAAAGCGATGCTCTTGTGGTAGCGGCGCGCCCTGTGCATTTCCTGGAGATAGCGTTGAGCCAGCGCGCGGCGGTTGGGAAGCTGTGTGAGCTCGTCGGTGAGCGCGTTCTCCTCCTGAGCCTGGAACAGCTGGGCGTGGCGGATCGCTATGGCGCCCTGTGAAGCTACCCCGTTGAGGAGGTCTGCCTGGTCCTCGGTGAGCTCTCTCGATGTGTTCAGGTAGAGCTCCATCGCACCCATCAACACGCCTGCGCGCTGCATCGGAACAACCAGCACGTGCTGCGGGTGGCCTCCGGCCTCGAGCCCTGGCGACGCTTCGTCGGCAAGCCCCAGGACCATTGGCCGCATGGCGGCCAGCGCCGTGCGAAGAGGCTCCTGTTCGAGATGGCGCACGGCCCCCTTGGCTCGATAAGAGAGGTTGTACTCGGCCTGGCGGCGCATCTCGTTCTCGCCCGGGGTCACCAGGTACATGGCGCCGGCGACAGCACCCATGATCCTGCCGGCATGTGTGAGGGCGACGTTCAGAACCTCCTCGAGCGCCAGCGAGGAGTTGACGGCTGAGGCGATAGCGAGCAGAAGGCCTGCCCGATCTCGCGCGCCGCTCTCATCGGCGAGGGCGGCCTGAAGCTCGCGGGTCGTCCGGCGCAGACGCATCAAAGACACTGTCAGCAGGACGAACGCGATGACGAGCAGAACTGACGTTACGAGCAGGACGCTCGCTATATCCGGCAAAAGACGCCTCCCCTTTGAGTTGCCATAGGTTAACGCCCCGGACCGCGCCTCGGTTCGGGCTATACTCGCCCCGACCTGGAGCCGATCTCTTTCGACGACCTCCCCCTGGGCGGCGAGTGGACGACCCGCCGGCGCACCATCTCCGAATCAGAGATCGCGCTTTTCGCAGCCGTCGTGGGCGATTTCTCCCCCCTGACCATCGACGCCCCCGGTGGCAGCAGCCGTGTCGCCCCGCCCGCGCTCCTGGTCGCCATGGCCGTCGGCCTGGGCTCGATGGATATGCCCGTGCCATCCGTGGCCGCTTGGGAGTGGCTCAACTGGAAGTTTCCGCGGGCCATTCATGCCGGGGACACCGTCTACGCACGTTGGACGCTGACCCAGAAGCGGGCACCGATCGGGGGATCGCCCACCGCCATAGTGGTTTGGCGAGTGGATGTGCATACCGCCGACGGGACACTGTGCGCCGAAGGCGAGGTCGGGGCAAGCGTGATGCGCAACGGGGGCGCAGCGCTCGCACGCACCGTGGAACCCGCGTCAAAGCCACGCGTCGCTGAGCCCGCGGCTGCTGCTGCTGCCGGCACGGCGGCTCCCCGCAGAGGGCGGCGGCGCCGGCGGACGCCGGGTAGCGACGGTGCCAAGAGCGCGTCTGACGCCAAGGCGGTGGTGGCATCGGAAGCGCCTGCGCCGGCCTCGCCCCCTGCCGAGCGAGCAGCGAGCGGCACCAGGCGGCGGCGGCGGCGGCGATCGCCGGCGTCGGCTCAGGCTCGAAACGGCGATGCTCCGCCGGCTGCCCAAGCTGCAGTCGAATCCCCAGTCTCCTCTCAGATCCTGCCGACGGCCGCCTCCCCAGGGACCGCGAATCCGCTCACCCGCGCGATTCGGCGCCTGCGCAGGCCTTAGCTCAGGCCGGGACTTCCAAAGCCTCCAGGTACTCGATCACCCGGCGTGTGAGCTGGCTCGGGGTGGAAGCGCCGCTTGTGACTCCCACCTTCTTGGCGCCTTTGAACCAACTGGGATCGAGATCTTCGAGGTTGTCGACCAGGTAGGCCGGCTTGTGGCCGAGCTTCTTGACGACCTCGACCAGCCGCAGCGAGTTGGATGAGCGGGGACTGCCCACCACGATGACCAGGTCGACATGTGGCGCCGCCTCAACGGCGGCTTCCTGGCGCTCCTGCGTCGCGCGGCAGATCTCGTTGTGGACCTCGGCGTTGGGGTATCGCGCCTGGACCCGCCCGATCAGGTCCTCTGTGTCCCACACGGAGAGCGTCGTCTGGCAGGTGACAGCGATCCTGTCTCCCTTCAGGTCCAGCGCGTCGATGTCCTCGGGGTCCTGGACCAGGTGCACCTTTCCGGGGGCCTCCCCCATCACGCCCTCCGGCTCGGGATGCCCTTTCCGACCGATGTAGACGACCTCATAGCCCTTGCTTGCCAGATCGAAAACCAGCTCGTGCGTGCGGACGACGTCCGAGCAGGTGGCGTCGATCGGGTTTAAGCCAAGTTCGACAGCCCGCTGCTTCACCTGTGGCGAGACACCGTGGGCAGTGAAGATCACTGTGCCTTCCTTGATCTGGCTGAGCCCGGCCAGCCTGTCGTTCTGATCCACCAGCTCGACTCCCTGCCGCTGCAGGTCGTCGGTGGCGTGAGTGTTGTGCACCAGCATGCCGAGCATATGCACGGGACCTGCGGTCTCCTCCCGCACCCGTTTGGCAATACGAAAAGCGTCAACCACGCCGTGGCAGTAGCCGCGCGGCGTGATCTTCAGGACCTCCATGGACGTATTCGAGTCTACGCGGGCCGATTTGGTGGCATGATCAGCGCTCCATGGCGGTCGCCGCGGCTCCCGAGAGGTCGATCTCCGAGCGCGCGCTCGAGGCGCGCCAGGCTCGCATGGACCGCTTCCTCGCCATGGTTCTCGACCTCATCGTGGTCGGGATCCTTTCATTCATCGTCAACAACGTGTTCGGCGTCACGCAGGTCACGTCAGGAGCGCCGCTCACGGGCGACGCCACCTCCACGTTCTTCACCACAACCACCGCGGTGGCATGGCCATGGCTCGTCCTTTTGTGGATGGCCTACTTCATAGTTCCCGAGAGTACGTTCGGAGCCAGCCTCGGGAAGATGGTCAGGGGCCTGTGCGTGGTGCGTCTCGACGGCGGCCCGGTCAGCTTCGGATCGATCCTGGTTCGAAACGTTCTCAGGCTGCTCGACGTGCTCCCCGGCGCGTACCTGCTCGGCGGTGTGCTGGTGCTTGGGACCGGCAGCAGCCAGAGGTTTGGCGACATGGTCGCAGGAACGACAGTCATACATCGTGCACGCGCTCTCGAACCACACGCGACGCGACATCCCGCTCCAGGCACTCGGCGCGCTGTCGGCCTCGGGCTGGTTGCCTTGCTTCTGTTCACGATCGCTTTCGATTACTTCGGCCGTCCGGCTCTAGTTGTCGAGGGACTCTACAACCAGCACGAGTTGCTTGGCCCTGACCTGACTTCTTACCGATTGGGGACTCCCCAATGGGGTCTTGGGCGGGTCACCTACACGCTCACCGCTTATGACGGAGGACAGCCCTGCACTGGCACAATCACTCTCAACTGGGGCTTGTCCGGCTGGGAAATGAGAGACGGCACGCTGGTTTGCCCGCCCTGACCTCCCGCTAGCGCACACCCGCGAACAGGTCAGGCTCGGGTGTGTCTGAGCCCGGCTTGCCACGTGCCAGCCGGTAATACTCGGTGCCGAAAGCCATCCTGTACATCTGGTCGGCCATCGTCGTGAACCACGAGTTGGGGTCGTTCTGGGTCACGTGCGCCGTGAAGGCCTCCCGTTTGGCGTCGACGTACTTACCGACATCCACTCGGGTCGTGACCAGCTCATCGGGCGTGCCGATGATCTGGATGGTGTCGTTGCGACGATCCTCCTCGGGCACCTGCTCCATGAACTTCTCCATGAGTGAACGCGGGATAGCCATGTAATAGACCTTGCGGGGACGCCACCCATCTTTTTCCAGCACGTCCAGCGCGGCATTGGTGGTGTGGTGCGCCTTGATGTGGTCGGGGTGCCCGTACGTACCGTCCGAGTCGTAGGTGACGACGACATCCGGGCGCTCTTCGCGGAGGATTGCCGCCAGCTTGGCGGCCGCCTCGTCGAGCGGAGCCTGGTGAAACGAGCGTGGATCGTCGTTTTCGGGTGTACCGACCATCCCTGAGTCCCGGTAGCCCAGGAACTCGAGTCGGTCGACCCCGAGGATCTTCGCTGCTGTCTCGAGCTCTTTCGTGCGGACTTCGCCGAGACGCGGGCGCGTCGCCTTCTCATCCATGTTGTAAATCTCTCCGGCCTCACCCCGGGTGCCGGTCACCAGCACAACCCGATGGCCGTCCGCCTTCGCTTTCATCATCACGCCCCCGGTCGAGATCGCTTCGTCGTCGGGGTGGGCGTGCACCAGAAGAAGAGTTCCCATCAATTGATCAACACGTCGGCGAGCTGCTGGATTCCACCGTGGCCGGGCCCGGGGATTGTGCGGTCGGCGGCGGCGATAACCTCCGGCAGCGCTCCCTCGACAGCTATGCCCAACCCGGCCCAGGCGATCATCGACACATCGTTTCGCCCATCTCCGACCGCGACGGCCTGGCTCTGCGGGATTCCCAACCGCTCGCAGAGGAAGGCAAGCGCGTTGGCCTTGTCGCTCTCGATGGTTGTGAACTCCAGGTAGGTCGGCATCGAAGTGGCTGCGTTCAGCCTGCCCTGCCAGCGCTTCCGGACCTCGGGAAGCAGCGCCTCCAGGAGTTCTCGTTTGGCGACGATGACCAGCTTCGGAGTGGTCGGTCCCATCGCCACATCGAGGTCCCCGACCACGTTGATTGGCATGCCTGCATGGTTCGCGTACTCGTGAGCCTCGGGCCGGTCCCGCTCGACCAGCAGCATGTCGTTGTCGTAAGCCTGGATGTGGAGGTCACGCTCGCGCGCGAAGCGGATCACGTCCATCGCCAGGTCGTGTGCGATGCCATGGTCGAGGAGCATCTCACCGACGGGCGTTCGGACCTGCGCTCCCTGGTAGCAGATGATCGGGCTGTCAAGCCCTATCCGCCTGGCCCACGGCAGAGCTCCTGGAAATGGACGCCCGGTGCACGCGACAACTGTGACGCCGGCCCGGAGGATCCGACCCACCGCCTCCACGTCCCGAGGGTCCAGATGCAAATTGGCGCTGAGAATCGTGCCGTCGAGGTCGAGGGCCAGCAATCGATACCGCGAGGTCGGCGCTACCGCTTTACCTCTGGGTTCAAGAGGTTGGGAGGCCGGCCGCCACGAACCGCAGTCGCGATGTTTCGGGCCGCCATCGCCGACATCTCCGATCGCGTGCGCACCGTGGCGCTCGAGATGTGAGGCGCAAGCACGACATTAGGCATCGAAATCAGGCCGGGGTGCACCGCGGGCTCTCGTTCGTAGACGTCCATGCCGACGCCGGCGATCTTCTTGGCGCCCAAAGCCTCGACCAGCGCCGCTTCGTCGACGACCGGTCCGCGAGACGTGTTGATGAGGATCGCCGATCGCTTCATCTGGCCGAACTGCGCCGTGCTGAGCATGTGGTGCGTCTGCTGAGTCAGGGGCACGTGCACCGAGATGAAGTCGGACTCCGCCAGCAGCCTGCCAAGGTCGGCCCGCGCAACCCCAAGCTGCTGTTCGGCGTCTGGCGGAAGTGGCTGCGGGTCGTAGTAGAGAACGCGCATGTTGAAACCCCGCGCGCGATGCGCGACGCCGCGGCCGATGCGGCCGACGCCGATAAGGCCCAGGGTCGCGCCGAACACGTCGGCGCCGAGCATCATGTCGATCGCCCAACCCTTGAATCGTCCCTGGCGCGTGAAGGCGTCAGCCTCGACGATTCTCCGGGCGGTCGCCATCAGCAGAGTGAAAGCAAAATCGGCGGTTGCGTCGTCGAGCACACCCGGCGTGTTGGTCACCATAACTTTGTGTGCGGTTGCGGCGGCAACGTCGATGTTGTCGAACCCAACAGCCACGTTGCTGACGACTTTCAGCCCAGGGGTCGATAACACGGTCTCGCGGATCGGATCCATCAGCTGGCTCACGATCCCGATGCAACCTTCAGCGGCCTGCCGGATGCTCGGTTCATCCAGGGGACGGCCCGCCGGGTAAGCGATCACCTCAGCAGCCTCGGCAAGGATTGCCGGACCTGGATCCAGGATCGGATGCATCAGAAGGACGCGAGGTTTGCCACCCGTGCTCATGGATTCAGTCCCAGCTCCTCGGCTATCGGCTTCAGGGCATCGCGGACGATCTCCACGTGCTCGTCGAAGGGTATACCGAGGAGCTCCGCGCCGTTGACGAGCTCCTCGCGATGCACCGCGCGAGCGAAGGCCTTGTCCTTCATCTTCTTCCGCACTCCGGCCGGTTCCACAGCGCTCAGCGATTTGTCGGGCTTGACCAACGCGCACGCGATGATGAAGCCGCACATCTCGTCCACGGCGTGGAGCGTCTTGCGAATCGGCGTGTCGCGCGGGACATCCAGGTAGAGCGCGTGAGAGGCGATGTCGTCGAGGATGTCCTCCGGCCAGCCTTTCTCCCGCAGCATCGCGATTCCACGCATGGGATGCAGGTCGAGGGTCGGGCCTGACTCGTAGTCCCAATCGTGGATCACGCCCAGCAGTCCCCATCGCTCCTCGTCCTCGCCAAAGCGCCGTGCGTACGCCCGCATGGCCATCTCAACGCTGCGCATATGACGGCGAAGCTGTAACGAAGGTGTGATCGACGTCATCAGGTCCCAAGCCTGGTCACGTGTTGGGGTCATTTGAGGTGAGACCGGGGGGCCGGCCGAGAGATTCGGTGGCCAGGTGGTTCAGCTGCTAGGCGCGACCGAGTAGCGGAGCGCGCGCATCCGTGGATGCGTAAGCGAGCAACGGAGGTCGCAACGACGCAGATGGGCCGCATGGGCGCCGAAGCTCCGGTTGGCATCCCCGGTTTCACCTCAAAATGTCCTTCAATGCGCCGAGCAGGCGTGCGTGCTGGTCGCGCGTGCCGATGGTGATTCGAAACCAGCCGGCGATCGGCTCACGATCGTAATGCCGGATGAGGATCCGCCGTTCCTGTAGCGCATCGGCGACGGCTGCCGCCGCGTTGCCGGGCGGAGGCTGCACGAAAAGGAAGTTGGCCGCCGACGGTGCAACGTCGAAGTGCAGCTCATGCAACTGGTCCGCAAGCCAGGCGCGCTCCGCCACGACGTGCTCGACGATCTTCCGGTGGTGATCTTCATCCTGGATGGCGGCGACTGCCGCCGCGGTGGCCAGGCGATCCATGTTGTAAGAGTCCCTCACCATGTCCAGCGCTGCGATCAACGCGGGGTCGCCGAGCGCAAAGCCGATCCGCAGCCCGGCCAGCGCGTACGACTTCGACATGGTTCGAAGGATCAATAGGTTCTGATGCTTCTCCAGCAGGCTGACGCATGACTCCGGCGCGAAGTCCACGTACGCCTCGTCGAGCACAACCACCCCGCGCGACCTGGTGACGACATCCTCGACCGCGGCTTCGGCCGCCCATGTGCCCGTCGGCGAGTTGGGATTGACGGCGAACTTGAGAGGCGCGTGATCCTCGGCCAGCTCCTTTGCCCAGATCCAGCCTTCCGCGCTCGGATGGGGCGCGGGCACCGCCTCATGGATCCTGCACAGTGGCTCGAAAAGCGGGTAGGTCGGGGTGGGATAAGCGACATGGTCTCCCTTACCGACGAACGCCCTGAAACACATCTCGATCAGCTCGTCAGCGCCGTTGCCCAACGCCACCTGAGATGGCGCCAGGCTGAAATGGGCGGCGATCGCCATCCGGGCGGGCGCCGCGGTGGGGTTTGGATACAGGCGCAGCGTGTCGCCGGCTGCGGCTTTGATCGCCTCGATGACTTTGGGCGAGGGTGGTAGGGGAGACTCGTTGGTGTTGAGCTTGATCCAGTCCTCTCCATCGGGAGGCTGCACGCCGGGGACGTATGGGTCGAAGCCCCGAAGGGCTTTCTTCAGGAAGCTTTCCGGCATTCGAGCAAGAAGCATTCGAGAGCGAGGCGCGGGCTGACGTTCTGCTCCAGGTAGCCAAGGGTGTCGTAGGAGAGCTCCACCAGCCGCGCCCACCGGCCCTGTTCCGCGCCGCGGCTCGCGAGCATTCGCCGGCGGAGCTCGATCTGCCAGCTGGCGATCGCGAAGAGCGCAGGATCCTCGTGCTCGCCTTCGCTTCGCCGCCACGCCATCTGGCTTCCATCCAGCTCGGCAGCCACCTGCAAAGGCACGTCAGCCGGGGCGCCGAACACCTCCACCAGGCGCTGCGTCCACTCGCGGTGGAGCTGGATCACGGTGTCGTCGCCGGCCACCCGGAGAGCCCAGCCCGGCCGGCCGCGAGCGAGTCCCGCCAAGAGCCGTGCTCGATCCTGCTCCAACCCGTTGGTGATCAGCAGCCGCTCGATCTCGGGAGCCGGGACCGGATGGAAAAACACTCGCTGGCAGCGCGAGACCACCGTCGGCAGCACGACGAACGGGTTCAGGCTCGGGGTCGTGAGGATGATCACGCGATGCGGGTGTGGCTCCTCGAGGGTTTTCAGCAGCACGCCCTGGTCCTGGTCGCGGAGCCTGCCGACGTTGGCGACGAGCGCGACGCGCCGTGTCCCGACGGCCGGCTTGAGGTTCAAGAACGCCTGCAATGAGAGCTCGTGGAACTCCGGTGGCTTGTCAGGCAGCAATCGGATCTCGTTGATCGACAGCGGCTTGATCCGATCGTCCTCCCAGTAATCGGGGTGACGGTGCAGCGGGGCCTCTGACAGCAGCGCCGCCGCCAGCGCGCGCGCGGCAGTCGACTTGCCGAGACCGGCCTCGCCGACAAACAGGTACGCGTGCGCGAGACGCCCGGTGCTGAGCTGGGAGCGCAGCTGATCGAGGGCCTGTGCGTGCCCGACGATGGGCTGGAATGGATCGCTCACGGAGTAACTGTATTGCCGCCCTTGAGGGCGGCGGCCGCTTCACGCTCCATGGCGATTCGTTGGGCTCGTCCCTGCAGCCATACCTCACGGATGCGCTGCAGCGCGGTGAGGTTGGTGAGGATCGCCAGCAGGAATACGACTCCATAAAGGACAACTCCGCCGAAGATGAGCCCAACCACCGTCACCACCACCCGCTCGGGACGAGCGAACAGGCCAGATTCGCATGTGAAACCGAGGCTCTGAGCCCGCGCACGAACGTAGCTCACCAGGAAGGAGCCCGCGAGTGCAGCGACTGTCGCCAGCAGAAGCCAGCGCTGCAGCGGGCCTCCATTGCTCGCGAAGTACGCGGCAAGCCCGATGTACATCGCCCCTTCCGAGTATCGATCGAGGGTCGAGTCGAGGAAGGCCCCGTACGGATAAGCCTGGCCCGATGATCGGGCGAGAGCACCATCAAGAATGTCGAACGTCCCCGCGACGATGAGGACCACCCCTGCCCAACGCAGCTGGCCGAACGCCGCCAGCACCGCGGCAACGAACGTGAGCGCCACGCCAACCACGGTTATCTGGTTGGGCGTCACGGGGATGCGGCCCAGCGCTGACATCAACGCCTCCGCGCGACGCCTAACCCAGGCTTCAAACCGCGTCGTGAACATTCAACTCCTCGATGCGGCCCGATGCCGCGGCTCGGGCTTCTTCGTAGACCTCGACGATCTGTGACGCCACCACGTCCCACCCATAGCGCCGGGCCTTCTCATGGCCGTACCCGCCCATACGGCGCCGAAGCTCGGAGTCTCTCGCGAGGATGATCAGCGCTGCACCAAGCTCGGCCCAGCCCTTTGGCTGGACCGTCATGCTGTCGCGCCCGGGCTCCAGAACCGACATGTAGCCCTCGACCTCCGTCGCGACGACCGGAAGCCCTGACGCCATAGCTTCGAGGAGCACTATCCCGAAGCTCTCGGCCCCGGTGGCCGGAGCGCAGAAGATGTCGGCGCTGCAGTAGTAGCGCGGAAGCACGCTGTCAGGCACGTAGCCGGCCATCACGACATCCGGCAGCCGGTGCCTGGAGATGTACGACTCAACCCTGCCGCGTAGAGGGCCGTCTCCGACAACAATGAGGCGGCTCTTGGGCACTCGCGAGCGCACGAACTCGTATGCGCGAAGGAGGTCTCCAAGACCCTTGCGCTTTTCGAGACGTCCGACAAAAAGGATGTTGACGCTGTCGTCCCGCAGGTGCCGGATCGGAGTGTGGCCCGGCTTGAACGCATTCACGTCGATTCCATTCGGAATCACGCGCAGGGGAAAGTCAGGGAAGTACTGGTTGAGGAATGCGCGCGCCGGCTCGCTGACCGCGATCCCCCTATGCAAATAGGCAAGGTAGGGCTCGAGCCAGCGGCGGCCATAGTAGTAACCGAGGTTGGAACGCGCGAAAGCGTGGAACGTGCCGACGTTCGTGGTCGTCGACATCTTGAGCATCGTCATCGGCAGCGCAGGCATGAGGGGCTCGTGGAAGTGGAGGACGTCGAACCGCTCCTTCTCGACGATCGCCGCGACCTGGTCGGCGAGGTGGAAGCTGAGCGTGATCCGAGCCACCGAATCGTTGACAGGGATCGCGATGGGGCTGCCGATCCGATAGAAGCGAGCGGTGTCGAAATCAACGTCGGCGCGGCTCGAGGGCGCAAAGATGCGGGCTTCGTGCCCGAGGCGTCGGAGCTGGCGCGCGAGGTGGCGAACATGGTCGTTTACGCCTCCCGGCGACGCAAAGTCGTACGGCGAAACCAGCCCGACTCTCACCGGTGACCCCTCACGGCGAACCTGGCCAGATGCGGTGCGGAACGTGCCATTGCTCGGGGTGCCGTGTGATGAACCCCTCGATGTGCCGCAGCAGCTCCTGGGTGACGCGAATCTCGTCCGCCCTTTTGTCGCCAGTGTTCTCCGCGATCACGTGCGGTGCCGCCTCCGCCATGAAAGTGTCGTCTGGGAGCCGATAGACGCATACCGGCAGTAGCGGGGTCCCAAGCTTCAAGGCGATGGCCGCTGTGCCGAGCGGAATCGGAGCCGGCCGTCCGAAGAACTGTATCTCGTGACCAGTCCCGATGATGTCCCGATCGATGGCGGTGATCACCATCTCCTTCTCGTGGAGTGCCTGGGTGACCTTGCGTATGCCGGAGACCGAGAGCGTGAGCACGCTGATGCCGAGGCGCGCGCGAGTATCCCGGTACCACTCGAAAAGAGCCCGGGGCTCCAGCTCCTCGGCGAAAAAGCTCACCGGTGACAGGGTCGCCGCCCAGATCGCGGCGACGACCTCGTATGAGCCCATATGGCACGAGACGGCCATCACGCCCTTGCCGAGAGCCCGAGCCGCCTCGAGGTTCTCCATTCCCTGCACCTTCAGCAGCGGCCGCATCGCCGCCACCTGCGTTCGAGGCAGCTGCATCAGGTCGGCATACGCTTTCGCGTGGTTGCGGAAGTTGAGCCAGGTCACCTGGTGCAGCTCGCGGTCGGTCAGGTTCGGACACGCAATACGGAGGTTGTACTGGAGCCGCGGTCGCGCGAGGGGAGACAACCAGAACGCGAAGCGAGCCGCGAAGACTGCCAGGGCGTAGGCCCAGGCTCGAGGCAGTCGCTCCACGATCGACTGCACGAATTTGAAGGCGCGGAACGTCAACACTCAGCTGAGGCACCGTGGGAGACACAGGCTCACCCTCGCCCGGGTTTGAACATCGGCCGGAATGCATACCACTGTTCAGGGCGCTCCCGAATGAAAGCTTCGAAGCGATTCACGATTCGCTGCATCAGATTCTCTTTGGTTTCGCCCTCTGCCCACGAGAGCGCGCCCTCGAGGTGGATGTGGTGCCGGCCTGACTGGGTCATGTATTGATATCCGGGCATGAGGGCGGCGCCCGTCTTCAATGCCAGTGCCGCAGCTCCGGCTGGGACGAGCGCGCGACGCCTGAAGAAGCTGACCTCGACACCCGGTCCCTCCTCCTGGTCGCACACCAGCCCCACCATGCGGTTGGCCTTGAGGGCCTGGATGATGTCCCGGACCGCAGGCCGGCCAACCAACAGCACCTGGAGCCCATAGCGCTCGCGCGTCTTGACGACAGCGTCGTTCAGGGATCCAGGAAAGCGTCCGGTAACAGCGGTGATCGGGTAACCCAGGGCGCCTCCGTACGAGCCGGTGTTGTCCCACGAGCCCATGTGGGGAAGCGCCAAAAGCACACCCTTTCCCCGGACCAGGGCTGCGTCGACATGCTCCAACCCGTCGATGGTCGTGCGCCTGATGAGCTCTTCCTTCGTCAGGCTGCCCATGAGAAGGAAGTCCAACAGCATGCGGCCATAGTTCTGAAAGGCGCGCCGCGCCACCCGCGCAACCCTGGGATCAGCCGGATCCAGGTCCAGGGCCGCGGCATAGTTGTCCAGCGCGGCGCGTCGCTGCTGGCCGTTGAGCCAGTACCACGCGGTTCCTCCGGGAGCCACGACCGCGTGCCGGAAAGCCTGCGGGAACGCCCGCACGACGCGCCCACCCGCGCGGTAGCTAGCGGCGAGCAGAGGTGGTCGCCGCCGGCTTCGCCCGTGTGACGCGGCGGACGCGGCCGTTTTCAGCGGCCTTACCACCATCGATGAACTCCTCCACCAGGCGCTTTGCCTCGTTGTCGCTGTACTGCACGGGCGGCGACTTCATGAAGTAGGAGCTGGGTCCCTCCAGCGCTCCTCCGATGCCCCTGTCGAGAGCGAGCTTGCAGCAACGAACGGCGTCGATGACGATTCCCGCAGAGTTGGGTGAGTCGTGCACCTCGAGCTTGAGCTCGACGTTCAGCGGCACATCGCCGAAGCTTCGACCCTCAAGCCTGATGAACGCCCACTTGCGGTCGTGGAGCCAGGGCACGTAATCGGATGGGCCGATGTGGACGTTGTCGGCGCCGATGTCGTAGTCGAGCTGCGACGTGACCGACCGCGTCTTCGAGATCTTCTTTGACATCAACCTGTCACGTTCCAGCATGTTCAGGAAGTCGGTGTTGCCACCGAAATTGAGCTGGTAGGTTCGCTCGAGCTTGACGCCTCGGTCGCGGAAGAGACGCGTGAGGACACGGTGGATGATGGTGGCGCCGACCTGGGACTTGATGTCGTCGCCGATGATCGGCAGGCCCTTGTCCTCAAATCGTTTCTGCCAATACGGTTCTCTCGCGATGAAGACCGGAATGCAGTTGACGACCGCTACTCCGGCTTGCAGTGCTTGCTCCACGTACCACTTAGTCGCCTCTTCGGAACCCACGGGCAGGTAGCTCACCAACACGTCCGCTTTCGACTTCTTCAGGATCCCGACGACATCGGAGGTTTCGCCCGGCGCTTTTTTGACGATGTCGGCGAGAAACTTGCCGATACCGTCGTGGGTCATGCCGCGGTTGACTTTGACGCCGAGATTGGGAACGTCCGAAAACTTAACTGTGTTGTTGGGTTTGGCGAACATCGCCTTCGAAAGGTCGAGGCCCACCTTGTTCTTGTCGATGTCGAAAGCCGCCACAAACTCGATGTCACTGATGTGGTAGCCGCCCAGATCGACGTGCATGAGACCGGGCACGAAGTCCGTGCGGGAGGCGTTGCGGTAGTACTGGACGCCCTGGATGAAGGAGGAGGCGCAGTTGCCGACCCCTACTATCGCGACGCGAACCTTGCCGTTTCTATGGCCGTTCTTCTGGCCATTCCTGCTGCCGTTCTTCACGCTCCAACCTCCGTGCGTACTTTCACGCGGTCTTTGATTCCGAGCAATTCATCGAGCTGGTGACGCTCACGAGCGATGTTCTCCACGTCCAGGGAGCAGTAGACCTGCCGGCCATCGCGCCGAGTTCGTATAACGCCGCCGACCCGCAGCATCCGCAGGTGCCACGAGATGCGTGGCTGGCTCATGTGGAGGTGAGCGGCGAGGTCGTTCACGCTCTCCTCGCCGACTTCCCCCAGGCGCTGCAGGATCCGCAGGCGGGTGGGGTTGGCAAAGGCCAAAAAGTGGTCGGGAAGCTCGTGACGCTGGCTTGGCAGAAACATAAAGCTTGCTTTATGAGTCTAATGCATAAAGAGTCCGTTATGTGTGGCCCGGGGTGGGCGATGCTCTCTAGTACTTGAAGATGACGGTCGCGGCGTTGCTCGACGTGCACAGGAAGCCGGCGCCGCATGGGCTGCGGTCGACCAGTTGGTACATGACGCTGGCACTGTAGTTACACCAGGTTGAGTTAGGAAAGGTGACGGACAGCGTCATGACCCCGCCGCTCGCCCCGGTCGTCGTACCTGGTGGAGGACTTGAGGTGGCAACCGACGCTTGGCATCCCCCGGTCACGCTTCTGAGGCTAATCACACCGTTGCTGACGCTTAAAACTTTGACCACTGGCTTGTCGCCGGGAATGCCGCCGGTATACGGAATGTTGAGGGCGCAGCCCGTTCGGCCACTGCACGTGTAGGTGGAGGGAGCGACGAAGGCGAGCTGGTGGAAAACCATGATCGAGCTGGGCGCTCCGGCAGCCGCGCCCGCCGAATCGTCTACTCGCACCACGAACGAGAAGTTGCCGACGGTCGTTGGTTTTCCGGTAGTTTTGCCGCCCGTCGACAGCACCAGACCAGGCGGAAGCGCCCCGCCCTGGATGGACCACTTGTAGGGCTTCACGCCTCCGGCGGCCACCAAGACGACAGTCGCGTACGTAACCCCAACCTCCCCCATGTGGTACGGCAGGCTCCTGATGATCAGCTTCGCTGGACTAGGCGAGGGTTTCGGCAAAGGTGATGTTTTAGGCGTTGGCGACTCCGCCGGCGTCGGTTCAGTGCTAGGCGTCGTGATCGTGGATGGAGACGCCTCCGGGGAAGTAGTGCCCTGCTCGTTGGGCTGGGTACAGCCGGCGACGACCAAAACGAGCCCCACTACCCAAGCCGCGGAAACTACGCGTCTACTCAACAGACCCCCATGCACGGTGCGTCAGCCTAGCAGCCGCTACTCAAGTTGATATCTACCTTGGCTGGGCTCGACGAGCAAAGGAACCCAGCACCACACTTCGGGTCCACAAGAACCAAAGTTAAGACTGCCAGAGGATAAGAGCACGCGGGAATTGCGATCAAAACTGTGACAATCCCGGCTTTTGCGGTGATCGTGGAGCCCGCAGGAAGCGGTGGCGCCCCGGAGCTCAGTGTGGCGTTGATCTTGGGCGAGGCGCTAGATGCGCCACCTATGTATTTCAACTTGGTTGTGCATCCGGTTTGGTACGTTCCCGAACAGCTCGCCGTGGAGGTCGTGAACGCGATTTGTCGAAAGACGAAGATCGATGTTGGGACGCCCGCCGCAGCGCCTACCGAATCGTCCACTCGAACCACGAATGAGAAGGTGCCGGCCGCCGTTGGCTTGCCGGTTGCGCTGCCTTTTGACGACAACGTGACCCCGGCTGGCAGCGCACCAGATGAGATCGACCACTTGTATGGCTTAACCCCACCGGCCGCGACGAGGGTGACAGTTCCGTAGGTGACTCCGACCTCTCCGATGTGGAAAGGCACGCTTCTGATGATCAGCTTGGGGGGACTTGGCAAAGCCGGCGATGGAGATGTAGCAGATGACGGAGACTCGGCCGGCGTCGGTGCTGTGCTCGGCGTCGTAATAACCGATGGCGTCGCCTCCGGGGAGGTCGTCACCTCCGGGGAGGTCGTCGCCTGTTGGTTGAGTTGGGTGCAGCCGGCTAGGATCAAAACAAACCCCGCGACCCATGCCGCGGGAACCACACCCCTCCTCACTGGACCGTAACGCACGTTGTTGCGGTGCAGATTGTATTGCCGCCCGGCTGGTTTCGATCCTCGTTAGCTAAACAACTGCTGGTCGCTGGCGCCTACGGGTGGCGCACCAGGTCCAGAAACTCAGCCCGCGTGCGAGCGTCTTTGCGGAAGGTGCCAAGCATGCAAGAGGTGATCAGCTGTCCACCGGGCTTCTGGACCCCCCGCATTTCCATGCAGAGGTGCCGCGCCTCAACGACGACGCCGACTCCGCGTGGCGCCAGCTGGTCGTTCAATGCCTCGGCGACCTCCTTGGTCAGCCGCTCCTGCAGCTGCAGCCGGTGGGCGAAAATCCCGACCAGCCGGGGGATCTTGCTCAAGCCCACCACCTTTCCTTTCGGGAGGTAGCCGACGTGGCAGCTCCCGAAGAAAGGCAGCATGTGGTGCTCGCACAGGCTGTAGAAAGGAACGTCTTTGACCACCACCATCTCGTCGTAGTCCTGGTCGAAGACGGCGCCTGCGATGACATCCGCCGGGCGCACGCCGTAGCCGTCGGTGAGCTCGCGCATGGCCCGCGCCACCCGATCCGGGGTGTCACGCAGGCCCTGGCGGTCGGGGTCCTCGCCCAGCTCTGCCAGCATCCGTTCGACCAGCTCCGGCATCCTGTCGACAGGCTTTGCCTTGGCCACGCCCGCATCCTCACACAATTGACGGGTGGACGCGGTCGAGGCAGCCCAGGCGCTCTCCGAGATTGGATACCTCCTGCGGCAGAACGAGGCTGAGCGATTTCGGGCCAAGGCATTCGCCGCAGCTGCCTGGTCGATAGTGATCTCGAGGCCGGATCTGGAGGCCCTTCAGAAGACCAACGCTCTGACCACCATCGAGGGCGTCGGCTCCGGGATCGCCAAGGTCCTGGCCGGCCTCCTCGAGACAGGCCAGAGCTCCTACCTCGAACGGCTGCGAGCTGAGATGGGCCAGCCCGCGCGAGACGATGAGTCACAGCTGGATCTGAGCCGGTACCAGGGCGACGTGCACTCGCATACGAATTGGAGCGACGGGAGGGCGACGATGCTGGAGATGGCCCAGGGCGCTCAGGCTCTTGGGTACCGCTACCTCGGCGTGACTGACCACTCGCCCCGAATCAAGGTAGTCAATGGCCTTGGCGCTGAGCGGCTGCTGGCACAGTCGCGCGAGATGGCCGAGGTCCAGGCGCAGGTTCAGGACGTGACGCTGCTGCAGGGAATCGAAGTGGACATTCTCGAGGACGGCGCCCTCGATCTTCCAGATGACGTGCTGGGGCTGCTCGACGTTGTGATCGCGTCGCCCCACGTGAAGCTGAGGCAGGAGGCGCCCGCTATGACCGAGCGGATGCTGCGCGCCGTGTCCAACCCGCACGTGGACGTCGTCGGCCACCCCACCGGCCGCCGTCCAGGGTCGCGAGAGGGCGCTAGTTACGACTTTGAAGCGGTTTTCAAGGAGGCAGCCCGCCACAAAGTGGCGCTCGAGATCGACTGCGATCCCGCACGGATGGACCTTTCACCCGAGATGGCTCGCCTTGCGCTCGAATGCGGATGCAACTTCACGCTCGACGCTGATGCGCACGCTCCGGCCGAGCTTGCATATGTGCCGATGGGTGCGTGGATGGCGCGGCGCGCCGGCATTCCGCAAGAGCGGATCCTCAACTTCCTGGACGTTGACGCGCTGACCTCCGCGCTGGGCTGAGGTGCTTCTGCTCGCCGACGAGGTAAGCCTCAGCCAGCCACGCCTCAACCTCATCGTCGACCTCGGCCGGCTCATGTAGTCGGAACGCGTGGAGCTGATTGCCAGGCGAGAAGTATTCGAAACGCGTGAACCGTGAGCTGTCGAGCTTGCGCGCCAGCACGACATGTCCATCGATCCAGCGCCGCTTGAGAGTGAAAGCGGCGAAGCTCATCCGGACCTGGAACGCGATTCGTGTTTTCTCCGGCAGGACCGTCACCGGGCCGGACTTCGCGGCGGCTGCGAGCAGCCTATGAAACGTCTGTACGACCTGGGGTTCGCGACCGGCAAAGTGATCTTCCAGCTGCACATTGCTGCAGGAATGCGATTGATTCCGGTTCGCGAAACCTCTACCGCAGCTTGGGCAGACCCATAGCGGTTGCACGGACAGGCAGCTTACGATCAATCCCCATGGCGAAGGTCGGGATCATGATCGAAGGTCAAGAGGGTCTCACCTGGGATCGCTGGCGGCTCATCTGCAGCGACGCTGAGGCTTTGGGGTTCGACTCGCTGCGCCGCAGTGACCACCTGTTCTCGGTGATGGGGCTGGTCGAACGCGATTGCATCGAGACCTGGACGTCGCTCGCGCTCGCGGCGGAATGGACGAAGACCATCCAGTTCGGACCAATGGTCAGTCCGATGACTTTTCGCGCTCCGGCGCTGCTCGCGAGGATCGCTACCGCCGTCGACCTCATTTCAGGGGGACGCCTGATCCTCGGCGTCGGAGGTGGCTGGTACGAGCGCGAGCACGTCGAAAACGGTATCCCGTTTCTCACCCTCGGGGGCCGCATGGACCTTCTCGAGGAAGGTATCAAGACCATTCGCGCGACATGGGAGAAAGCCAACCCCAAGCCAACGAATGGCACGATCCCGATCCTGATGGGCGGCAGGGGCGAGAAGCGTGCGCTGCCGATGATCGCCAGGGAAGCGGTGGAGTGGAACCTTTCCAGCATCGACGCCGACGAGTATCAGCAGAAACGCAAAGTTCTTGACGCCGCGTGCCAAGCGATCAAGCGCGACCCGTCGTCAATCCGCCACTCGGTAATGGCGAATTACATAATCGGCCGTGACCGCGCCGAGGTACGCGAACGAGCGTTGCAGATGAGCGAGGTCATCCCGAGCATGAAGGGACTCAGCGCCGACGAGGTGATGGTGAAGGTCAGTGAGAGGGGCCTGGTCGGCACGCCCGACGAGATCGCCGAGCAGATCAAGCGACACTCGGCGTTGGGCGTCGACCTCTTTATGCTCCAGCATTTCCTGCTCGACGACCGAGAAGCGCTGAAGCTCCTGGCCTCGGACGTGATCCCCGCGGTGGCCTAAGGTAGTCCCGTGGACTTCGAGCTCGACGATTCCGAGAAGTCTTTCCGCGACGAGGTGAGGGCCTGGCTGAAGGCCAACGCGCCCAAGGACGATTCGACCGAGGCCAACCAGGAGAAGGTGATCGAGAACCGCCGAGCCTGGCAGAAAAAGCTTTACGAGGCGGGCTACGTCGGCATCACGTGGCCCAAGGAGTACGGCGGCCGGGGCGGCGACTTCATGGATCAGCTGATCTTCAACGACGAGATGATCGTGGCCCAGACCCCCGAGCCGATAAATGTCATCGGCCTGGGGATGGGCGGCCCGGTCGTGATCGCACACGGCACTGAGGAGCAGAAGAAGCGCTACCTGCCACCCCTTCTGTCAGCCGAGGAGATCTGGTGCCAGGGCTTCAGCGAGCCAAACGCCGGCAGCGATCTTTCAGGCCTCCAGACCCGCGCCGAGGACAAGGGCGATCACTACCTGGTCAACGGACAGAAGGTGTGGACGACGCTCGCCCACGTCGCCAAGTGGTGCATGTTGCTGACTCGCGAGCGCAAAGAGGAGAACCCACGCCACGGCCTCACCTACCTGCTTGTAGACATGGAGAGCCCCGGCGTCGAGGTGCGGCCTCTGGTGCAGATCACCGGCGACGCCGAGTTCAACGAGATCTTCTTCAAGGACGTCAAGGTGCCGAAGTCGCAGATCCTGGGAGAAGCCGGCGAGGGATGGGCGGTCGCCATGACAACGCTGCTCCACGAACGCGGAACTCTTGGCATGGCTCTCGCAACGCGTGCCCAGATCACTGCCGCAGAGCTAGCCGAGCACACGCGCAAGCTCGGCCGTGGCTCCGATCCGTTGGTGCGGCAGAAGGTAGCCCAATACACGATCGAAGCGCGAGCGCTTCAGCTGAACGGCTATCGCGCAGTGACTGCCATGAAGCGAAACGGTATTCCCGGCCCGGAGGGCTCGATCCTCAAGCTGATGTGGTCGGAGCTGAACCAGCGCATGGCAGAGACGGCAGTTGACGTCGCAGGGCCGGCCGGACAGGTTGGCGAAGCGACTGGCTGGAGGTACCAGTTCCTGCGGTCGCGCGCGAACACCATCGAGGCCGGCACGTCAGAGGTGCTGCGCAACATCCTGGCCGAGCGCGTGCTGGGGCTCCCGCGAAGCCGCTGAGCCGCCGCCCCGCAGCACAGCAGGTCCTCGGGGTCATCGTCCCCGCCTTTAACGAAGAGCGGTCGGTGGCGCAGGTGATAAGCCGCGTGCTGCGTGAGCCGTCGGTGCAGCAGGTAGTTGTAGTCGATGATTGCTCGACCGATGGCACGCTCGAAGCTGCACGTCGGTCGACGCGTGATCCGCGCGTGACTGTCAAACACCACGAAACAAACCAGGGCAAGGGGGCTGCGATCCGGACAGGCCTCGAAGCGATCACCGCACCCCTCGTACTCATCCAGGATGCCGACATGGAGTACGACCCAGCCGATTACGAGAAGCAGATCTCACCGATCCTGCGTGGGCGAGCGGACGTCGTGTAAGGAATTCGCGGATTCGCCGGCCAGAGCGCGTACTCGTATTGGTTCGTGGTCGGAAATCGACTCGTCACCACCGCGACCAACATCCTTTTCAACTGTTACATCCAGGATATGGAGACAGGCTTCAAGGTGATGCGCACGTCGCTTATGCGGCGGTTGGGCCTGCGTGGCAACCGGTTCGACGTCGAACCTGAGATCACTGGCCGCATCCTGCGGCTGGGTTACAGGATCTACGAGATACCCATTGAGTACGCCGCCCGCACGCGCGCCCAAGGCAAGAAATTGACGTGGGTCGACGAAGTGAAGGCGATCTTCGTCTTGCTGCGCATCCGGATGACCACTGCGCAAGAACTATTTGGAACACGTGATCCGTACCACGACAAACGGCTCTCCGAGCTGAGCGTCAATCCCGGCTTTCAGATGGGCGGCGCTGAGGAAGCCGGTGAGTCGCGGGGAACGGCGCATTCATAGCGGCGCCCCCGCGACCTTAGTAAGACGTACCTCAGACCGATGCCTGCTGCGGTTGAGAGGTGCTCAACGCCTCGCCCGTCTCCAGTAGGCTCTTGAGGCTGGCAGCGAGCAACGGCCAGCCGCCTGTGACCTGGTGATAGGTGGCAGTCTCACCATCGAATCCGGTGTGGATCACGGTCAGCTTGCAGACGTCGCCCATCGGCTCGATCTCGAAAGTGGCAATCGTCGGCTTATCCTTGCTGACCTCGTCATCCCAGCTTGCTTTGAACGTGGTGACAAGCTTTCGTGGACGATCGGCCTCCACAACTTCACCCTCGATGTGGACCTTGCCGTTGCCGTCTGTGAATCGATATTGCGAGCCAGGCTTCCAGTCGGACGTCACCGCTGTCCCAAAGTAGTAGCGGGAAGTCATCGACCCGTCAGTCAACGCCTGCCAAAGGCGCTCAGGGGTGGTCTTGATGTACGTCACGTGCACGTGCTCCGGCTTGCTGCTCATGTTCGAATCCTCCTTTTGATAAGTGCCGGACCGGTAGCGGCTCGCCGGTCTCGAGATGGGCTTGTGGTGGCTGATGTCGGGCGCCCTGATTCCCCTTCCAGCTCAGATTTGATGGCGCTCAGCGCGCTGAGCCATGGCGCTGCGTACTTGCTCACCCAACGCTCGTGGATTTCCTGGATGGGCACGGGATTCAGGTAATGCAACTTTTCCCGCCCCACCTTGCGAGTGGTCACGAGCCCGGCGTTCTCGAGCACGCGCAGATGCTTCATCGCGCCAAACCTCGTCATCTCGAGGCGGGAACCCAGCTCGCCAAGCGTCTGACCGTCGCGCAAGAAGAGGTTGTCGAGCAGCGACCTGCGGCTCGAATCGGCCAGGGCTTTGAACACCAGGTCCATATCACTGCGAGTATATGTGACTAAATAGTCACATGTCAATCGTGCATCATTTCGGGTCAGTGGATTCGACCGCCAATCGGGAAGCGCGGGTTCTCTGGTCCTTCTGGCTGGCCTGCGGCCTCGCCGCAACAGGAGGCATCGCGCCTCTTCTGCTTGCCGCCGGCGGCCCGAATCGAATCGCCGGCGCCGTGATTCCTTTCGCGGTCGCGGCAATCGCTATGGGCGCCAACGCCCTCATGTATCACCAGGGCAGGGCGCTCGCGACCGGCCTCTACTTCATCGCCGGCATCGCGCTCGTGTACGGAATGCTCTCCATGATCGCGGTACCCCTTCGACTCGCGGTGCTCGGCACTTGCGCTCCGGCCCCAGCGATATGTCCGGCCGGATTTGAGCGCCCTTTCACCACTGGTGAAGGCTCCGGTCTCGCCATCGGAATCGCGATGGGAACTCTCGCGATACTCGTCGGCTTCTTTGGCCTCCTCATGCTGTTCCGGATACGGCCCCAATTCTCTGCACCCCCTCCTACCCGCAGAGACGAGGTTGTAGTCGCGCCACCGCCTGCCCCAGCCGAAGCTGCGCCGCCACCGGTGGCGGCCGCCACACCCGAGATCGCACGGGTGCCTGAACCGTCAGTTGCCGTGCCGGCACCTCAACCAGAACCTGCCGTCGAGGTCGCCGCAACTCCACCCAAGCCTGCCCGCAAGCCAAGGGCCAAGCGCGCGCCCAAGCCGCAGGCCGAGCTTGCGGCGCCGCAAGCGCCCCTGGAGCTGGCTGCCCCCGAGGAGCCGCTCGAGCTGCCGGCTCCTTCATCGCCGGACGAGCCCTCAACCAAGACGCACTCCCCGGGCTAAGGGCCGCCGCCGCTTAAACTTCGACGGCAGATGGACTTCGCATTTTCCGAAGAGCAGGAGATGCTCCGCACCTCGGCACGGGACTTCCTCACCAAGGAATGCGGGTCCAAGGTGGTGCGCAAGCTGATGGAAGGGCCCGACGCCCATGACCCGAACCTCTGGAACAAGATGGCGGGCCTTGGCTGGACTGCCCTCGGCATCCCGGAACAGTACGGTGGGGTGGGCAGCTTTCTCGACCTTATCGTCGTGCTCGAGGAAGCTGGTCGTGCGCTGCTGCCCGGCCCCTTCTTCGCCACCATGGGGCTGGCGGTACCGGCCCTGATCGAGGCGGGCACTGAGGCCCAAAAGAAGGAGGTTCTCGGCGCGATCGCGGAGGGCAAGGCCCGCGCAACGCTGGCTTTCACCGAACCCTCTGGGCGTTGGGACGCCGCGGGCGTGACGCTCGCAGCAAAGCCCGCCGGCGGAGGTTGGCGCCTTGATGGCGTGAAGCTCTTCGTGCCTGACGCGGCCGGTGCCGATTACACGGTTGTCGCGGCACGCACCCGAGGCGAAGGCGAAGAAGGGATCTCCCTCTTCCTTGTCAAAGGCCGGCCCAAGGGCATGAGCGTGAACCCGCTGCAAACGCTCGACATGACCAGACGCTGGAACGAGATCCGTTTCGATGGCGTGGAGCTCGAGGCCGACGCCATCATGGGCGCGCCGCACAAGGCCTGGCCCGCGCTCAAGCGAACGCTGGAATGGGCGACCGCTGGGCTGTGCGCCGAGATGATCGGTGGCGCTCAGAAAGTGCTGGAGTCGTCGACCGATTACGCGAAGACACGGCACCAGTTCGGCAAGCCGATCGGGATCTACCAGGCGGTATCGCACAAGCTCGCCGATATGCTCGTGCTGTCCGAAAGCGGGCGCTCCGCAACTTACTACGCGGCCTGGACGGTGGAGGCAGATGCTCCTGATCGCTCACTCGCCTCATCCATGGCGAAGGCCTATGTTTCCGACGCTTATCGCAGGGTCGCCGGCGATGGGATCCAGGTCCACGGCGGCATCGGCTTCACCTGGGAGCACGACATGCACCTGTACTTCAAGCGGGCGAAGGCATCAGAGGTGACGCTCGGCGATGCCACTTACCACCGTGAGCTGGTGGCCCAGGCCCTCGACCTTTAGCCGCCCGAGTATCTAGCCGGCGGCGAGCAGCCTGAAAACCACAACTCCAAACAGAGCGCACGCCGGGAGAACCAGACCTCGGAAGAGCGACCAGTAGCCGGACCATGCCTCGCGGAGCCTGTCAAGCCTGCGGCCCGACCCGAAGACCAGCGACCAGTAGATCGGCAGCGCGGCCCCTGTGTTGAGAGCCAGCGCTAGGAGTGCGATTCCGCCCGCGCCAACCAGCCATGGCTGCAATGGCGTGGTGCCGCCAAAGCCCAGCTGAATGCCCCAGACGGCGGAGGCCGTGATCAGCCCGATCAGAGCGGGGACGCCGAGCAGGAAAAAGGCGGCGAAGCTGACGATCACCAGCGCGAGCATCAGGGCCAGCATCGCCACGATCCCTGCCAACGCAGCTGCGGCGACAGTCACGCCGCTGGGTGATGAGGTGCTCGCAGCGGGGATTGCATCGATCGGCGCGGGGTCAGTCACGGTAGCGGTTCCGGCCGCCTGCACATCAGACCACGAGTGCCAGTGCGCGCTCGACGACACCGTCGCAGCAATCCCGGCCGGTGCCAACGCCAGCAGCAGGCCCGCGGCGATCGCCGCGGCGTTGCGGCGCAGGAGCGCCACTGGAAGCCAGACACGGCGTGAGCGAGTCCGTCCAAGACCTGTCTCCATCAATCGTTCTCGGTCGAAGGTCACGCCACAGAGCACAGTGAGGGCAAGGCACGCTGTGATCGGCAGCAGCAGTGACGCAGGTGCAAGCGGCGAGCGGAAGACGAACAGCGCCAGCGGCAGGTCGGCGACTGCCGCCGAGACCGGCGAGAGGAGGAAGGACCAAGCGCCTCCGGCGGCACCCTCGCGAGGGAAGAGCATGAACCCCAGCATCCGGCCCATGGCTGCCCAGTAAGCGGTCACCGCCGCCACGAACGCGAAGACAGGAAGCAGATCCCATGGAGCGGGTTGTCCAAAAAGAGTGAGCAGAGTCATGCCCGCAGCCATCCAGAACGTGACCCAGACGGTGCTGACCACAGCGCCCGGCAACACCTCGAGCCAGATGAGCGAGGGATCGTCGACAGGTGTGTACAGCAGCACCTCCAACGATTGCTGCGCCTTTTCCCACCAGATGCCGATCGAGCTCTTGATCGATTCGAGAAGCGCGAATGACATGAAGAACAAAGGCAGGAGAAGGCCTGCTTGCAGCGCGGTGCCGCCGGCGAACTTTTCAGCGACCTGGCCTGCAACACCTGGGAGCTGGCCGAACAGGGAGGTGCCCGCGACAAGCAGGAGCACGAAAGCGTTGAGATACATCACCCAGCTCAAGTCGCCTCGCCGCCACCAGGAGCTGACGTAGAAAGGAAGAGAGTGGCGGAGTAGGGCGCCCTGCGAGCGCAGCGAGGCGAACATTCGAGGAGCGCCAATTCCCGAGATCGACGGTGGCGCAGGCATGGGTGTCGGCGACGGTGCAACGGGCTCGGCCATCGCCTTCAGGTAGACCGATTCGAGGCTCGTCTCCACCTCTTCGAGCTCGTGGAACGGCGCATGCTGGGCGGCCAGACGACGCTGCAGCTCAGCGGCGAATGCTGCGCGATCGGCGATCGTGGCCTGCCAGGGCAGCGTGTACGTAAGGTGCTCGTCGTCGAGATGGTGCTCGACGGCGTGCTCCCTAAGCCAGCGCCGCAAAGGCTGTGGGTCGGCAGGTTTTCCGCTCAAGTGCGCCGAGAGGCGCCGTCCTTTCGCAGCTTCCTGGCGCAGATCTTCGAGATTTCCGTGGGTGACGATGACGCCTTTTCGCATGATTGCTATGCGATCTGCCATCAGCTCGGCTTCGCTGAGGACGTGCGTTGTCACTATCAGCGCAGCCCCTCGCTCCCTCTGCTCCCCGAGGTAGTGGCGCATGTCAGCCGCGGCGACCGGGTCGAGGCCGGCGGTCGGCTCGTCGCAGAAGATCCAATCGGGTTGGTGCAGCGTGGCTCGGATCAAAGCGACCTTCTGTGCCATTCCGCGCGAGTAGGCGGCGAGCACCGTGTCAGCGCGGTCGGCGAGGTCGAAGCGTTCGAGGAGTTGGGCAATCCTGGCGCGGCGTTGTTTTTCCGGAACTCCGTAGAGATAGCCGAAGCGATCAAGGTATTCAGGAGCGGTGTTTCGCCCGTAAAGCCTTGCCTGGTCGGGCACCACACCAAGCCGGGCGCGAACCGCATCCAGCTTTTCGGGGAGACGCAGTCCGTCCAGCTCGATAAGGCCCGCATCGGGCCGGAGGATCCCGCCGAGGCAGCGCAAGGTGGTGGACTTGCCGGCCCCGTTCTGACCAAGCAGGACGAGGAGCTCGCCTTGCTCCACGTGCAGGTCGACGCCATCGACGGCGCGCACGTCTCCGAAGCTCTTGCGAAGTCCTTCGACCCGAATCACGTTTGGATACTAGTGGTGCGTCCGATGCAGCCGGATTGCAGTGCTAAATTTTTTCGAACTGGTCGACAGGTACGACGAACACTGTCGCACCGCCGACTTGAACCTCGACCGGGAATGCGGCGAGAAGGTCGCCGGGCTCGGCGGTGGGCAGCACAGGAGTGAGATAGCGGCTGCGCTCGCGGCAGTTCTCGCGGATGATCTGAACCGCCTCCGGCACCCTTGCATCCTCGATTCCGACCAGCATCGTCACATTGCCCTGCTGCAGAAAGCCGCCGGTGGTGCTGACTCGCGTCGAGCTGATGCCCGCCGAGTTCAACGCCTCGACAGTGCGCTGCGCGTCCTCGCCCTGCACGACTGCGATGACGAGCTTCACGAGAGTGCATCCACCGCCGGAGTCACGCGGCTCATCACTTTGTGATGCAGCGCTTCGCGGGACTCGTGAGCGTCGAGACGCGTGAATCGCTCGGGTTCCGCCGTGGCCAGGCGTTCGTACTCGGCGGCGACGCGATTGTGGAATTCGATCGACTCGCGCTCGACTCGGTCTGCGCTCTTGCCGGCGCTCAGCTGCCGTTCGCGGCCGCTCTGGACCGGCAGTGCGAGGAGAAATGTCATGTCGGGTCGCGGAAAAGTGGCCGGCCAGATCACCGGAACGCCGCGGCCCCCGCCCTGGTAGGCGAGTGTCGAATCGTGGTAGCGGTCGGCGATCACTATCCGGCCCAGGTTCAGCGATGGCGTGATCAATTCGTGGAGGAGCTGCCGGCGAGCGGCCATGAAGATGTACATCTCGGCCTCGCCGTCGATCTCCATGCCGCTGAAAAGAAGCAGCTGTCGCATGCGCTCGCCCAGCTCGGTGCCGCCCGGCTCGCGAACCACCACAGGCTGGCGGTAAGCAAGCTTGGCGCCGAGGAGCTCGACCTGCGTGGTCTTTCCAGACCCCTCTGTGCCTTCAAATGTGATGAAAAGGCCTTTACCCATTAGATGTGGGCTGTCTCTTCAGGCGTCGGTGTGATTCTTAGGCGGCGCTGCGGCTCCTTGCCCATGCTGCGAGCAGAGAGCTCGTTTTCGGAGACGAGCTGGTGCTGAAGCCGGCGCAGATATGCGTTTTGAGGCGAAATCTCCACTGGCCGTAGAGTCGTCTTCACCGCTTTGATCGCCGCGGCCGCCTCGGCCAGCGCCCGCGAGGTGGCTTCGTCCTTCTTGTCAACGCCGTAAATCCGCGACAGCGCGTCGCGTACCTGCGTGGCCGAGTTGCTCTTGAGGATGTGGATCGGCAGGCCGCGGCTCTCCGCCTGACGCAGGCTGTCAGGGCGCCTTCGGTAATGGTTCTTCAGCGTCAACACCGCGCCCGCGCCGTCGAGGTTTCCGAGCACCCGCACGGGCAGCTCGAGGTCGCGGATCGATTGCTCGACGTGGTGGCGGCTCACGCCGTACGGAAATATCCCTAGGGGCTTGGCGCTGGAAGCTACCGCAGGCGTTTCCGCGACAACGGTCGGCGCGTCGACGTTAGAGATCACCCTGCCCTCGCGCGTTCGCAGCCGGATCTTGGGCGAAAGTAATGGACCTCGCAGCGCGGTGTCGACGACCTCCGCGAGCGGCATGTGGATCGCAACTCGATCGCGGTCCTGGATCTCCACCAGCACGTCAAACGTTGGGGGGGCCTTTCGCTCGAGCACCGACTTTTGTGTGCCTCGGCGCCGGGCCTCCTCATCGGACAGGGTGACGCTCTGGATGCCACCGAGAAGGTCGTTCAGCGTCGGGTTGACAAGTAGGTTCTCGAGAGTCTGGCCGTGCGCAGTCGCGATCAGCTGCACGCCTCGCTCCGCAATAGTTCGAGCCGCGCCAGCCTCCAGCTCCGTGCCGATCTCATCGATGACAATCACCTCGGGCATGTGGTTCTCAACGGCCTCGATCATCACGGCGTGCTGGAGGAGAGGAGTCTTGACCTGCATTCGTCGCGCGCGGCCGATACCCGGGTGAGGAATGTCGCCGTCACCTCCAATCTCGTTGGATGTGTCGACGATCACCACCCGCTTACGCAGCTCGTCGGCAAGTAGCCTCGCGCACTCGCGAAGCATCGTCGTCTTTCCGATTCCTGGTCTGCCGAGCAGCAGAATGCTCTGACCGCTGACGACTATGTCGCGGATGATCTCGCCGGTCCCGGTGACCGCACGACCTACGCGCATGGTCAGGCCGGTGATGCGTCCAGACCGGTTGCGGATCGCCGAGACGCGATGCAGAGTGCGCTCGATGCCGGCTCGGTTGTCGTCCCCGAACTGGCCGACGTTGTTGGCCACGTGCTCGAGGTCCGAGGCGGCGACGGTGCGGTCGGCAAGCAGGACCTCGCGGCCCGGCACGCGTGCTTCAGGCTCCCGACCAAGGTCGAGCACTATCTCCAAAAGCTCTGTGGGGTCCGTGCGCTCGTGCAGCGCACGCGCAAGGTCCGTGGGCAGCGCGCGTGCGAGAAGCTCGACCTCCTCGTCCCAGTTGGCGGCTCGTGCTGAGAGGTCGGGTTTCATCCGAAAGAAGGCACCAGGCCTTTCTCCCTTACAGGCACCCGCACCGCCAGTTCCTTGACCAAGAGTAGCTGCGTCAATAACACGCTGAACCCACGCCCGCGCAGGGCGTCGATCATGTTCGAATCATAGTGGCGCAGGCTCGACCAGGCTGGCCGCTCCGACTCACCTAGCAGCGACAGCCCAAGGTCTGCGAGGTCCCCAGGAAGCGACGCCTCGGGCAATGCCATGAAGCTGATGGTGTTCGGCCGAGCCCCAGAGCTGAGCTCGGCCTTCACCCAGCCAACGAGCTCGACCCTGTCGACGACCAGCTCCTCCTTCTCCGAGCCGCGCGCCGCGAGCCGTCCCGTCCAACCACCGTGGAGCGCCCTCCATTCGCGATAAGTGGGCGCTTCCACCTGGGACACCTCCTGTGGCGTCACTTTTCGGTACAGCTGATACAGCAGCCGGTTGTCTCCGCGACGGACCGGCCGCGCACCGGTTGGAAAATTCTTTGAACGCATCTCGGGCTTGTCCGCATATACGACAACCTCTGTGGCGTACTGGCGAAAACCTCGCAACCTGAAAACTGGAAGCAGCGGGTCTCGCTCAGGAAGCCTGACGAAGAGCCTGTGCGCGCCCCGGTCGAGCGCCTGGTTGCAGAGGTGCTCCACCAGCGCCGAAGCCACCTCGTCGGTGTCGGCCCCGTCCGCCACCTGCAGGTTGAGCACCTGCAGCACAGTCGCGCGCGGCAGATCGAGGCCCAGCGGCTGCCCGGACGCCTGTATGAAACCGACCACCTTGCCGCCGTCTTCTGCGACGTAGATGAGGGTCTCCTGAGCCAACGGCAAAAGCGCTGACAGGGTCGAGCTCAAAACCGTCCACAGCCTGGCCGCAGGCGGCGCCTCCTCGCTCAAGCGCGTGTCGGAAGACCTGTGCATCTCCTCGATGCGCGCCAGGTCCAGCAGGCCGGCAGCGCGAAGCTTCATGAGCCCAAAGCCATGCGCACGAACTCGCGGTGCAGCCGGAGGTCTTCGGTCAGCTCGGGGTGGAAGCACAGCGCCACGATGTGACCCTGGCGCACTGCGACGGTGCGACCCTCGTGGGTTGCCATTACCTCGACGTTGCCCGTCGACTCGACAAGCGGAGATCGGATGAAGACACCCGGGAACGTCTTGGCTCCCAGGCCGGCGATCTCGAGGTCGGCTTCAAAGCTGTCAACCTGGCGGCCATAGCCGTTGCGGCGCACCGCGATATCCAACAGATCGAGGCCGTGCTGCTCAGCCATCCCGTCTGTGACATCCCGCGCCAAAACGATCATGCCTGCGCACGTCGCGAGCGTCGGCAGGCCGCCGGCGATCGCGGCGCGCAGCGGTCCGAGCAGGCCGACGCGCTCCATCAGCATCGTCATCGTCGTGCTCTCGCCACCAGGCAGCACGATCCCGTCGAGACCGTCAAGGTCCTGCGCGGATCGCACGACTCGCGTCTTCGCGCCGCTTGCCTCGAGAGCGCGAACGTGCTCGGCAAACGCCCCCTGCATCGCGAGGACCCCGATGAGGGCTTTACGTTCGCGCTTCGGAGGCCGGGGCTTACCAGCCTCTGGCAGCGAGCAGCTCTTCCTTGGGGATGGCGGGAATCTCGAGCCCGTGCATCGCCTTCCCCAGGCCGGCGGAAACCTCGGCGAGGATCTCCGGCTTGTCGTAATAGGTGGTCGCGGCGACTATCGCCTTGGCACGCTTCAAGGGGTCCTCTGACTTGAAGATGCCGGAGCCGACGAAGACCCCATCGACACCCAGTTGCATCATCAGCGCGGCGTCCGCCGGGGTGGCGAGGCCGCCGGCTGCGAAGTTGACGACAGGAAGGCGACCCAGCCGCTGGCATTCAACAAGGAGGTCAACCGGCGCGCCGAGCAGCTTGGCCTCGTGGACGAGCTCGGCGTGGTTCATGCCCTGAAGCTTGCGAATGCCTGCGCTGACCGCGCGAGCGTGACGGACCGCCTCGACCACGTTGCCGGTGCCTGCCTCGCCCTTCGTCCGGATCATCGCCGCGCCTTCCGCGATGCGGCGCAATGCCTCACCCAGGTCGCGACAGCCGCACACGAAGGGGACCTTGAACGGGTGCTTGTCGATGTGATATTCCTCGTCGGCCGGGGTGAGCACCTCCGACTCGTCGATGTAATCGACCCCAAGCGCCTCGAGAATCTGCGCTTCGACGAAGTGGCCGATGCGCACCTTGGCCATGACGGGGATCGTGACCGCCTCCATGATCGAGCGGATCAGGGTCGGGTCCGACATCCGTGCCACTCCGCCTTCCTTGCGGATGTCCGCAGGCACGCGCTCGAGTGCCATCACCGCGCAGGCACCTGACTCCTGGGCGATCTTGGCGTGCTCGGCGGTGACCACATCCATGATCACGCCGCCCTTGAGCATCTGCGCAAGGCCGGCTTTGACCTTAAAAGAGCCCTTCACCGCCTTGTGCCCGTTCTTAGACCCGTTGCGCTCAGCCATTAAGAGGATTCTACGCGCGGTTCCTAATATCCTCCCCGCTTCGCGGGGAGGTGGCCCGGAGGGCCGGAGGGGGCGGGGCTAGAGTCTCTCCAGCACCAGCGTTCGCTTGCTCGCGTACTCGTCGTCGGACAGCAGCCCATCCCGATGCAGGCGCGTGAGCATGTCCATCTCCTCGAGGGTATCGAGAAGTGGAGCCATCGTCCGCCGCGCGAGGTACGCCTCGGAGGCAGTGCCGGCTTCCTCCCCGCGGGCGTCGAACTCCCTGATGAAGAAGAGCGCCTTCACAGCGGAGAAGGGAATGCCGAGCTTCCGGACCGGGCTGGAGGCCTGCTCCGCGTGAAGGTGCAGAACGACACCATATCGGTGGCGCTCGAGAGTGCCGTCAAGGTGGCCCCGGAGGACCTCCCCGTCGAGGAACCTGATCGCCACCTTCCGGGCCGGCGTCTCAGACGCCAGCTCCGGGTCACGAGGAAGCTCGACCCACTTGACAGCCGTCAGGGGGATCCAGGCGGTCTCGTTGTTGTCAAGGCCCGTGGCATCGTCGACCTCGACCAGGAAGTCGGGCTCGTCGAAATCGAGGTCGCGAGCAACCCCTTCAAGGGTCTCATCATCGAAAAACCTGACGACTACCTTGGCCATCTACTCACTACTCTACTAACCCTCACGTGACAGGAGTCCTGCGCACCGCTCGGCGGCCGATCCGCCGCGCGCACTTGACGCACACCGCAAGATGGATGCGTACGGCCTCCGCCTGAGGTCGCCGCAGCTTCCCGGCGAGGTACGGTGCCAAGAGTGGAACCGCCTCGTCATGGGTCAGCTCACCCTCCCCCTCCGCCGATATGAACTCCTCCTTGAATCTCAGGCGCGCGCGGTAGAGCAGAGTCTCGACAGCGCTCTCTGACATCTTGAGGGACCTGGCGATCTGGCGATAGCTCAGATCCTGCAGCTCGCGCAGGGTAAGGACGAGACGGTACTTCTCCGGCAACCGCTGAGCGACCGCCCACACCTGGCGTCGAATCTCGTTGGACTCCTGGACCAGGACGGGGTCGAAGCCCTTTGAGGTCGATGGCAGGCTCGCCAGCAGGTCGGCGTCGTCGTCGTCGCCTGCATCCACCCGCAGATCGCGCTGGCGCCGTCGCAGCTCATCGAAACAGAGGTTGCGAGCGACCGTATGAACCCACCCTCCGAAATTGAACGAATCGTCGACCCGATCCATCTGGCGGAGCGCCTTCATGAACGTCTCCTGCGCGATGTCCTCAGCAAGCAGCGCATCTCCCAGCTTGCGGCGTACCAGGCGGTAGATCGATGCGACATAGCGCCTGTGCAGCTCCTCGAATGCGTGCACGTCGCCGCTGCGATACGCCTTGACAAGCTCGACGTCCGTCGGCTCGAGCCCGACTTTGGCCTCGCTTTCGGTAGCGTCGGTCACTTTGGTCCCAACAAATCTCTAACGGCGCGGACGGCGGCTCGGGTCAGTGCGGGTCGGGGATCGTGCATGAGGTCGTCAAGATTGTCGCCTTCCTGGGCGAGGACCTCGATGGCGGTGACTCCTTTGTCCATCAAGGTCTCCCAACCCTTGCCCTTGATTCCCGCGATCAGTACTGCGGGGATGCCTGCCGCCTGGGCCCTTTGTGCAATCTCGCCTGGCGCTTTGCCGTAGGCCGTCTGGCTGTCGACCCGGCCTTCACCGGTGATCACCAGGTCAGCTCCGTGGAGCGCGCTGTCGAAGTTGCTCGCCCCGACCACCAGAGCGGCCCCCGGCACCAGCTTCGCCTCAAGAAATGCCATCAAGCCGGCACCCGTCCCACCCGCGGCCCCTGCGCCTGGGATGTCAGCCACCCGCTTGCCAAGCTCCCGCTCGATCACCTGGGCGAAGTGCCCCAGCGCCTTATCGAGCGCCGCAACGGTTATCGGATCGGCCCCTTTTTGCGGTCCGTACACGTAGCTGGCGCCCTCCGGACCGGTCAGCGGGTTGGTGACGTCACAGGCGACCATCACCCTGACCGAACGCCAGCCGGGATGGAGCTTGCTGCCGTCGATTCGGTCAAGGGCCTGCAGAGCAGCCCCGCCACGAGGTAGCTCGCCACCTGCACGATCGAGCAGCCGGTAACCAAGGGCCTGGGCCATGCCGGCGCCTGCATCATTGGTGGCCGAGCTACCGATGCCGGCGATGATCGTCTCTACCCCCGCCTTCCTTGCCGCCTCCAGGAGCTGGCCGAACCCGTACGTCGAAGTCTTGCGGGCATCGCGAGCCGCCGCCGAGATCAGGACGTATCCGCTGGCTGAAGCAAGCTCGACAACGGCTGCCTTGCCTTCGTCGATAAGACCGTATGAAGCCAGCACAGGAGCGCCAAGCGGACCTTCGACGTTTACCCATTCGTAGGTTCCTTTGTGAGCGCTGACCAGAGCCTCAACGGTCCCTTCGCCGCCATCCGCGATCGGTATCTCGACAACCTCAGCGTCAGGGAACACCTCGTGCACCCCGTGCGCGATGGCATTGGCAGCCTGGGTGGCCGAGATGCTGCCCTTGAATGAGTTCGGGGCGACGATGATTTTCATCGCGGCCTAGATTTCCGCACTCAGTAGACGGGGATCGTCCAGTCCTTGTACTTCGGCGTTTCGCCCCGAACTGCCCCGAAGTAGATGTTCTGAAGCTCCTGCGTGAACTCGCCTACCTTCCCGTTGCCCACGGTCCTGCGGTCGACCTCGATCACCGGCGCGACCTGGGCGCCGGTGCCGCAGAGGAGCAGCTCGTCACACGTGTACAGCTCCGTCCTGTCGATGCTTCGTTCGATCACTGGCAGGCCGAGCTCGTCCTTGATCAACCCGATCAACAAGGTCCGGGTGACGCCCTCGAGGATGTCGTCGGTGACCGGTGGGGTAACGAAGGCGCCGTCTTTGATCATGAAAAGGTTCTCGGCCGAGCCTTCCGAGACGTGGCCGTCGACAGTGAGGACTATCGCCTCGTCGTAACCGGCTTCATTGGCTTCTGACTTGGCCAGCGCAGACTGGGCATACGCGCCTGTGACCTTGGCTCGTGCCGGGAGGGACTGGTCAGGCACGCGCCGCCACGTGCTCACCATGCAGCGGAGGCCGCCCTCGATCTCGACGTAGTTGCCGAAGGGAATCGCATAGATGAGGAAGCTGTGCCCGATGTTGTGAAGGCGCACGCCGATCTCCTCGCTGGCGGTGAAGAGGAGGGGCCGGATGTACACGTCCGACTTGAACTGATTGCGCCGCAGCACCTCGATGGTGAGGTTCACCAGCTCCTCGGTCGTGTGAGGAAGATTGAAGCGCATGATGTTCGCGGAACGCCTCAGGCGGTCGAAATGGGCCGGCGCCTGGAGGAGGTGAAGCTGCTCCTGCTTGGGGTTCCAGTACGCTCGGATGCCCTCGAACACACCCGTGCCGTAGTGGAGGGCATGGGTCATCAGCCCGAGCTTGATGTCGTGGTAACGGCCGAACTCCCCATCGAAGTAGACCCATGTGTTCGGATGGACGACGGGCTTCTTCGCCCCTGCCTTCGCTTTTGTCTCCACACTCATCTCGGTCGTAGTGTACGGGTGGCGGGCCAGGCCGAAAAGCACTGCTTCCCGCCGGGGTGGGGCTGGAGGGCCGGCCGAGAGATTTGGAGATCCAGGGGTCCCTCCCATGGCTTCGCCATGGGGGCCCCAGTCGAAGGGGTGGCCTGGCTGGGAGCTACCTTAAGGGGTCCCCGCGCCGTGGTCGCGCGGGGGCAGCGACGACAGGACGGGCCCCCTAACGCGCGGATCGGGCCGCATGGGCTCCAAAGATCCGGCTGGCATCTCCAGCCTCACCCCGATTTCTGTTATGAATCGCCACGTGACCTTGTACGGCATCATTGCCGACCTCCGCCGGGAGCACCCGACGCCTGCCGCCACCGAGACCCTCGACATGGTCGTGGCCGAGCTTGGCCGCACACGTGACAACCTGAAGGAGGCGGAGGCGGCGCTGAGCACCAAAACACTTCCGCCCGGAGGCAAGCAGGTGCTGGACGAGCTTGCCCAACGGGCTCAGGAGGCCGACCTGTACGACCTCGACTATGGAAAGGATCCATACGACAAGCCACCGGCGGAGCCCCTTGATGAGGGAACAGCCGGGATTGGCGCGCTGTTGGCCCTCAGCTCCTTGGTCGGCCTCGCCCTGGCCATCGCCGCAGTGATCGCGGGCGTTAACGCCATCCTCAGCACCAGCTAGCGGTGCCCGAGTTCTCCTTTGACGTCGTCTCGGAGTTCGACTCGGCGGAGCTGACCAACGCCATCGACCAGGCGCGCCGGGAGGTCGGGACCCGTTACGACTTCAAGGACACCGGCACCATCTACGACCAGACGGACCAGAAGATCCTCATCGAGTCGGCGAGCGAGGACCGTGCCAAGGCTGCGCTGCAGGTGCTTCGCGAGAAGGCGGCCCGCCGCCAGCTTTCGCCAAAGCTGTTCAAGGCCGAGCCGCCCAAGACGGTGGGCAAAGGCCGGGGCCAGATCGAGGTGCTGCTGAACGCGGGCATCACCGACGACATCGCGCGTGACCTCAGAAAGAAGATCCAGAACGCCACGCCCAAGGTCCAGGTGCGCATCCAGGGAGACCAGCTGCGCGTCGTCGGCAAGGACAAGGACACGCTCCAGCTGGTGATCAAGACACTGCGTGAGGCGGAAGACATCCCGGTCCCGCTGCAGTTCACCAACTACCGCTGAGGACAAGCGACCAGGTCTGACGATTCTCTGAAGTGGGGCACCATAGGCACCGTGCTCGTCATCCCCGCTATCGACGTCCTCGGTGGCAAATGCGTTCGGCTCGTGCGCGGCGATTACGCGCATCCGACGTTCTACTCGGATGACCCGGTCGACGTGGCCGACTCATTCGCCGCAGCAGGGGCGAAACGGATACATGTCGTCGACCTCGACGCCGCGCGCGGTGAGGGTGACAACCAATCGCTGATCAACAGCATCGTTCGACGGTCCGCTTTGCAGGTCCAGGTCGCGGGAGGGATTCGCAACGAGGTCCAGGTCGACAGGCTGCTCGCCGCCGGAGCGCATGCCGTCGTCATGGGCACCGCGGCGGTGCGCGAGCCCAGGCTGCTCGAGCGGTGCGCGCGCAATCACAACGGCCGCGTGCTGGCCGCGCTTGACATCCGCGACGGCCAGCCGTCGGTTCGCGGCTGGACCGAGAGCGAGCCGCTGATGATCGGAATCCTGCTCGCCCGCTGGGATGTCCTGCCGCTGGGCGGGGTCGTTTTCACCAGCATCGAGCGGGACGGGACACTCGAAGGTCCCGACTTGAAAACGCTGGCACGGGTGCGCGCCATGACGAGCCTGCCGGTCCAGTACTCGGGCGGCATCTCATCGATCGAAGACATCAAGGCGGTGGCGCAGGCAGGGACCGCCGCGGTGATCGTCGGCAAGGCCATTTACGAGGGTCGCATCACTCTGGAGCAGGCCCTATCACTGTGAGAAGGGTCGTCCTTGGAGTGGCGTTGTTGATCGCACTTGTGGCTTGCGGCGAACGCACAGTTCCCGACGACCAGGCGCTCCACCGAGACGTCGTCAACCTGAGCAATGGGGCTGAGGTGACATTCGACGCCACGGTGCTCGACAACCCTATCGAGTCAGGGGGTCACGAGCGGTTCCACGTCAAGGCCACCACGAGCGAGGTGCTGGAGGTCGACCACAACACCAGCCTGGCTGCATACGTGCCGGTCCACCCTGGCGATCACGTTGTCATCCACGGGGAGCTGTACGTCGACCCGGGGCCGAGAATCGGCGTGCACTGCACCCATGCCACCACTTCGAGCGGGTGCCCAAACTCAGGCTGGATTATGTTTGGGAGCACTTACTACGAATGAGCAAGAAGAAGGGCTCGCGCCAGTCGCGGGTGAGCGGCCCATTCACCTTCATCCGCAACCTGGTTGCGGGCGATTTCGGGCCAGTCGAACGAGCCCGCCGGGTTGCCGGCAACCTCACCCGGCGAGGCACGCGGAGATCAGGTTGCTGCGGCCAGTACGGGGAGCCGGGCTGTTGAATGACGGTGGCTGAGGCCCGTGCGGCCGGACTGATCAAACCCCACGACCACAAGGGGCACGACCATAAGGGACACGACCACAAGCATTAGAGGCAGCGGCTGTCCCTAAGTGGACGCCCCCCCACCCGGCTGTGCTCGCTTTGCGAGCAGAGCCGACCTCCCCGCCAGCGGGGAGGATGACGGAAGCCTACGGCTTCCTTGCGACCAGCCACGCGGCTGCTTGCGCGATCGGGCGGATGACTATCTCGTCGATATCAACGTGGGGCGGCCGTGTGACCGCAAACTCAATGCAGTCGGCGATGTCCTCGGCCACCAGCGGCTTGACGCCCTGGTACACGGCTTTGGCAGCCTTGCGGTCGCCTCGAAAGCGCACCGTGCTGAACTCGGTCTCCACCATTCCAGGCGCGATCTCCGTTACGCGGATCGGCTCACCGTTCAACTCCAGCCGGAGGGTGCGCGACATCGCCCGCACCGCATGCTTGCTGGCCGTGTAGCCGGCGCCACCTTTATAGGTCTCGAAGCCTGCGATCGACCCCATGTTGACGATGTGCCCGTGCTTCGCCTTGCGCAGCAGCGGCATGCAAGCTCTTGTGACGCGCATCAATCCGAGGACGTTGACCTGCCACATCTCGATCCAGTCTTCGTCGCGGGCCTGCGCAATCGGCTGAAGCCCGAGCGCGAGGCCGGCGTTGTTGACCAGCACGTCGATGCGCCCGAACGCCTTGGCGACCTCACCCACGAATGCATCGACGCTCTGCTGGTCGGTCACATCGAGTGGCAGCGCCAGGCCCAGATCACCGACGACGCGCCGCACACGCGTCAACCGGCGCGCGCCGGCGACGATCTGGTAACCGCGGCGACCCAAGGCCACGGCGGTGGCTGCTCCGATGCCTGAGGAGGCACCCGTGACGACAGCGACCGGCCTCGATCGATTGGCGACCATGTCCCCCCCGTAAATGGCTATCGCGGCGGCTTCAAAGCGTACGCTAGGACACGAGAATGCTGGAGGTCGCAATCGGGGTTGTCGTCGGTCTTCTCCTGGTCGCCGGCGTCCTCGTCATGCTGGGCCCGACCACTGGCGCTTTGATCCGGCGCGCCAGGAATATTCGTAACGCGCGAGTTCCATCGGTGTTCCAAGCGGCGCAGCCGCGAGAGGCGGCACCGCCGGGCCTCAATCCCAAGACGCAGAGAGTTCTTGTCGCGTCGGCGCGGCTTGGCAATTGGCTGCGGGCTCATGGGCATGACGACGTCGCCCGCGAGCTGCGAAGTGCCGCCGGCCGGATGACTGGCAACGAGGCTGCCGGGCTTTACGCGCTGCAGGCGGTCCTGCGCAGGTTGCGCTCGTTGGATCTCCCTGACCGAACTGCTCAGGAACGCCTCAAGTCACTGACCACCGAGCTGCGAACGGCGGTCCAGGACCGCTTCGAGCAATTGGAGCTGCTGCCCCGAGCCTGATGCGCTAGATCGGCTCTCGGCGCAGCACTTCAGGGTGCATATCGGCCGCCAGGGCCAGCTGAGACGGCGTTACGAGTGAAAACTCTGGCGGCGGGCCAAGGACCATCATGCGCCGCCACAGGCTCACCTCCGGCACGGTGGTCCATCTCTGGAGTCGCGTGTAGAGATCGACGTACGTCATGCCCGCCGGTTTTGCGAAACGAACCTCGAAGCCGCTGCCGCTGAAGTACTCACCCGCATGCAGCTTGAAGAGCTTGCCCACCCCGCCGGCGGCCATCCGGGCGGCAGCGTCATGAACCGCAGTCCGCGCTCCGCTGACGGCCGCCGTGTTCAGCACGTCAAGCGCCGCCGAGCTCTCAACCATGTACCAGTCGCTGAAGCTATCGCCAGTCCTGAAGGTGCGGGAGGACATCAATCCACTCGGCGCCGCCAACGCCAGCGCCGCGTGGAAGTCGCGGAGCGACTCCTCGTACTTGCTGATGTCGACGCCTTCCGCTGGACGGTGTGAGAAGACGTACGCGAGCAACCTACGTTCCTTTGGGGCCCTTGCCTGACTCGATGTACTTTTTGAGCGCTGCCATATTGTTGCGGATCCCATCCGCGTATTGCCCCGCAAGCAGGGGACCCGCAAAACGCAGCAGACCGCCGAGCTGGTAGTCCATCTCGTAAACGGCGCGCGTGCCGGCCTTGGTCTCTGAGTACGTGTAAGACCACGTCCCCTTCAGGGGTCCCTTGATGAACTCTCCGGCACAGCGCTTCGGCTTCACCCAGGTGGTCTGTTCGACCTCGAGAGTCTCCTTCAGCCCACCCGGAAGGTTCAGGTGATAGCGGTAGCGAGTGCCCTTCCCGGGCGGATTCCGGTCGAGCTGTTCCACCTTGGCGACCTGGCTCGACCACTTCGGTACGTTCTTCACGTCCTCCTGGACCACCGCCCAGACACGGGACGCCGGCGCATCGATTTCGACTGTCTCGCGGAGCTTGGCCATCCTGCGATCATCAACTTTAGTGCGAGTGCCTCATGGCTCAACCGGACAACCGGCACCACGCCGGATGCTCGGAGCGCTGCGGCATCGCAACTACCGGCTCTTTCTGACCGGACAGATCATCTCGACCATCGGCACCTGGATGCAGAGCGTGGCGATGCCGTGGCTCGCATTGCAGCTCACCCACAGCGGTCTGTTGGTCGGGCTGGTGCTGGCAGCGCAGTTCATGCCGGTGCTCCTCGGGAGTCAATTCGGCGGTGTTGTCGCCGATCGCTATCGCAAGCGCAGCGTGCTGCTGGTCACCCAGGCGCTGTTCATGATCCCGAGCTTCGTCCTCTTCGTCCTGAGCGACTCAGGCCACGCCGAGTACTGGATGGTGGTGGTGGCTGCGGTCGCCATCGGCACCATCAACCTGTTCGACATTCCCTCCCGACAGGCATTCGTGATCGAGATGGTTGGCCGGCAGGACCTGATGAACGCGATAGCTCTCAACTCGTCTGTCTTCAACGCGGCCGCTGTCGTCGGGCCTGCAGTCGCGGGCTTGATCATCGGTGCCGTAGGAGTGCCTGCCTGCTTCCTCGTGAACTCGGTCAGCTACCTTGGCGCGATCGCGGCGCTCCTTATGATGCGAGACCTGCCGGCGCTTGTGCGCGAGCAAAACGAGCCGCCCTTGCTCACCCGAATCGCGCAGGGTGCGTCTTACGCTCGGCACGAGCCGATGGTCGGCATGCTCCTTGTCGCAGTTGCTGTGTTCTCGTTGTTCGCGATGAACCGCCTGACACTGATCCCGCTATTCGCCGAACAGGTTCTGCACGTGGGGCCAGAGGGATTCGGATTTCTCTTGGGGTCAATGGGCCTTGGCGCGCTGTCGGGTGCGCTGACGCTGGCATTCAATCCAGGCGCGAGCGATCCTGGGCGGCAGTTCTGGATGGCGATGATCTGGGTCGCAGCGCTCCTCGTGTTTTCGATCTCACGTGTATTCCCCATCTCGCTCGTTGCGATGTTCGTGGCCGGCTACGCGCAGCTCACTTTCGTTGCGACCGCCAACAATCGCATCCAGACGATCACTCCTGACAACCTGCGCGGCAGGGTCATGGCGCTCTACGCGCAGGCTCTGATCGGAGTCGGGCCCATCGGCAGCACCCAGGCAGGCGCTCTCGCTTCCCTGTGGGGCGCGCCGTGGGCGATGGCAATCGGCGCCGTCATCGCAGGCGCCGTAATCCTCGCGATCCGCATCACGCGACCCTATGTATTCGCGTCGCCGGAGGACAGGCAGGCGTCTGTCAGGCCAACGACTACCGCTTAGTCCCTTGGCAGGTAGCGGGGAAGGTCTGCGATCGACCTGAGACCGCGCGACTCGAGGTGAGCGGCGATGCCGTCGTGGATCTCCGCGATGGCCCGCGGGTTGACGAAGGTGGCGGTGCCAACCTGGACCGCCGCACATCCCGCGATAAGAAACTCGAGCGCGTCCTCGGTGCGCATGATGCCGCCAACCCCGACCACCGGAATGCGGACCGCGCGAGCTGCCTGATGGGCAAGGTGCAAGGCGAGCGGGCGGATTGCCGGCCCCGACAGGCCGCCCGTGCGGAAGCTCAGCCTCGGTTTGTTCGCGTTGAGATCGATTGACATCCCCACGAATGTGTTGACTGCGCAGAGCGCGTCTGCGCCTGCCGACTCCACCGCCCTTGCAATGACACCGATGTCGGTCACCATCGGCGTGAGCTTCACCCACACCGGCAGGTTTGTGTGTTGGCGGACGGCCTCTGTGACGGCGGCGGCGGCACGAGGGTCGTTGCCGAAATACAGCCCGCCCTGTTCCACGTTTGGGCACGAGATGTTGATCTCGAAGCCGGCCACCCCGGGTACTCCGTCGAGCCTTGCTGCCAGGTCTCCGTACTCGGACACCGACTCGCCGTTGATGTTCACAAGCACCGGGAAATCCCACGATGCCCAAAGGGCCGCGTAGTCGCGGATGAGCGCGTCGACCCCAGGACCCTGCAGGCCGATGGCGTTGAGCATCCCGGAGGGCGTTTCGACGATTCGGGGCGGAGGGGTGCCCGCGCGCGGCCGCAGAAAGATGCCCTTGGAGATCATGCCGCCAAGGGCACGACGCTCAAGCAGCGGCACCTCGGTTCCATAGCCGAAAGTTCCGGAGGCGGCGATGACCGGCCCGCGGAGCTCCATCGCGCCCACCGCCACGCGCATGTCGACAGTCATGCGGTGATGGCGTAAGGCAGGTGCGCCGGGAGGATTGACCATTCGACGGCTGCGGCTCGATAAACCGGGCCTTCCTTGCAGGCGCGGTCATAGCCTCCGCGACTCAATGGGACTGCGCAGCCGAGGCACACGCCGGTGCCACACCCCATGTAAGTCTCCACGGCGACCTGAGCGTCGGGCCACCGCTTGGCCACGGCGGCGAGCATGCGGTTGGGCCCGCAAGCAATCACAAGGTCGCCATCCGGAGCGGCAGCAACAGCATTGCCAGTGAACCCGCGCGAGCCGTCGTCGGTGGCCCAGATCACGTCGTCGCCAACCGCCTCGGAGCAAAGCTCGTCGCGGCTGCGGGCGCCGTGCACCCACGTCACTCGCATGCCGTTCGCCTTCGCCTCGCGCGCAGCAAGCGGCATTGGCGCGACTCCCAGCCCGCCGCTGACGAGCACGATCGACTGTGGTCCGGAGGCAAGATCGAAACCGTGGCCCAACGGACCAAGGCAGCTGATCGCATCTCCGGGTCGCATTGAAAGCAGCGCCGCGGTCCCGACGCCAACCGCCTTCAGCACGACCTCGATCCGATCGCCTTCGACCCGATAGACGGAGAACGGCCGCCGGAGAAACGCCCCAGGTAATCCAAGGTTGACGAACTGGCCCGCGCGAACTGTTGACGCGATGTCAGGCGCCTCGATGGAGATGACCCGCATACCGCGCGCCACCTCGCGCAAAGCGGTGATGGGCGCGCTAAGCAGGAACACCCTGGCGCCACTCCACGATCGTCAATACCTCGAGCGCTTCCGATTCGCCGGCCTGGCTTTCGAGGAGTGCGGCTGCGGTGTCGAGCGATGTCAGACACGGGATGCGGCGCTCCACTGCAGCACGCCTGATCTCGAAACCGTCCTTGAAGACTGGGCCGCCGGCCTCGGCTGAGTCCGTGTAGATGTTCGACATCGTGTTGATTACGAGGTCGACCTCGCCGGTAGTGATCACATCGAGCACCGTTGGGCCCTCCTCGCCGATCTTGGAGACCACGCGAGGCGAGAAGCCTGCCCTCTGAAGCGCTTTGGCCGTGCCCTCCGTCGCGACCAGACGGCATCCCATCTCGACCAGGCGCGAGACGATTGGAAAGATCTCGGGCTTGTCCACATCCGCGATGGTCAGGAGCACTGCACCTCCCCGGTTTACGTGGACGCCAGAGGCCGCGAAGGCTTTGCGGAGCGCAGCCCTGAGAGTGCGATCTATCCCAATCGCTTCTCCTGTCGACTTCATCTCGGGGCCCAGGTATGAGTCGACAGCGGGCAGCTTGTTCATCGAGAAGACCGGCGCTTTGACCGCGACGAGATCGCGGGCCGGGACAAGCCCAGTCTTCCAGCCAAGGTCCGAGAGCTTCTGGCCGAGCATGACCTTGGTCGCCAAGGCGACCATCGGAACGCCTGTGACCTTGGAAAGGAACGGCACTGTACGGGACGCGCGAGGGTTGACCTCCAGCACGTGCACCTTTCCCCGATGTACGACGTATTGCACATTGACGAGGCCTCGCAATCGCAAATGCCGCGCGATGCGCACCGTGTAGTCGATCACGTCGTCGAGCTCTGATTGCTCCAAGCCCGGCGCCGGGTAGACCGCATAGGAATCGCCGGAGTGGACGCCGGCTCGTTCGACGTGCTGCATCACGCCCGGGATCACAACGGTCTCGCCGTCGGTGACTGCATCGACCTCGACCTCGTCACCCTGCAGATATTTGTCGACCAGGACGGTACCCCTCGGCATGGCGCCCACGGCCCAAACCATGTAGCGCTGCAGCTCGCGCTTGTCGTGCACGATCTCCATCGCGCGGCCACCGAGCACATACGACGGCCGCACCAGCACCGGGTAACCTGCGCGCTCTGCGATGCCGATGGCCTCATCGACCGAAGTTGTGGTGCCGCCCACGGGCTGCGGAATCCCGATCGCATCGAGGGCCGCCGCGAAGGCTTTGCGGTCTTCGGCCAGGTCGATTGCCTCGACAGCGGAGCCGAAGATGGCGACGCCGCGCTCCTCCAGGGAAAGGGCCAGGTTGATGGCTGTCTGGCCGCCGAACTGGACGAGAGCACCATCGACCCGCTCCACCTCCGCAACCTGGGCGGCGCCGTCGAGATCGAGCGGCTCGAAGTAGAGGCGGTCGGAGGTGTCGAAATCTGTAGACACAGTCTCCGGGTTGGAGTTGGCCATTACCGCTCGAACGCCGGCCTCGCGAAGGGACCACGCGGCGTGGACCGAGCAGTAGTCGAACTCGATGCCCTGGCCGATGCGGATTGGGCCAGAGCCGATGACAAGTGCTGTGCGAGAGTCGACGGGCGTGCTCTCCGTCTCCTCTTCCCAGCAGGAGTAGTAGTACGGCGTTGCCGCCTCGAACTCGGCTGCGCAGGTATCGACAAGCTTGAACGTCGGCGCCGACCTCTCAACTGTTTCGCCACGCAGCGCCGCAATCATCGTGTCCGAGAAACCGGCTCGGCGCAGATCGCGGACGTCTCCTTCCTTTTCCAGGCGGGTGATCGTCGCCAGCCGGTCGATGAACCAGCGATCGATGCCGCTGCGCTGAGCGAGCGCCGCCGGATCCTCCCCTTTCCTCAGCGCGTTGAGCAAAGCGAACAGCCGCCTGTCATTTGGCTGCTCAACGAGCTCCTGACGCTCGAGCTCGGACGCGAGCGGCGGCTTCTGCTCGAGCGAGCGCATGGCCTTGGTCATCGCGGCCTCGAAGGTTCGTTCGATCGCCATCACCTCACCCGTCGACGCCATCTGCGTGCCGAGTCGCCGGTCCCCGGCCGGGAACTTGTCGAACGGCCAGCGTGGAATCTTGACAACGCAGTAGTCGAGAGCCGGTTCGAATGCTGCAAAGGTCCGTCCGGTGACCTCATTTCGGATCTCCTCGAGGCGCCTGCCGACCGCCACTTTTGCGGCGACCCGCGCGATGGGATACCCCGTGGCTTTGGACGCGAGGGCGGAGGAGCGGCTCACCCGAGGGTTGACTTCGATCACGTAGTAGGCAGAGCTCTTCGGATCGAGTGCGAACTGAACGTTGCACCCACCCTCGATGCCGAGCGCACGGATGATTCGGATCGCCGACGACCTCAGCATTTGGTGGTCGCGGTCGGAAAGGGTCTGAGCGGGCGCTACGACTATCGAGTCGCCTGTATGGACTCCCATCGGGTCGAGGTTTTCCATGTTGCAGACGGTGATGCAGGTGTCCGCGGCATCGCGCATCACCTCGTACTCGATCTCTTTCCAGCCCCAAAGTGAGCGCTCGACAAGCACCTGGTGGATGGGCGACGCATCGAGCCCTCGTTTGGCAATCGCCGCCAGCTCGGCGGCCGTGGTGACGAAGCCGCCGCCGGTTCCGCCGAGCGTGTAGGCCGGTCGGATGACCAGCGGGAGCCCGGCCTCAGCAGCAAACGCATCGACCTCTGCGAGCGTCTGGCAGACCTTCGACGTGGGAACCGGCTCACCGATACCTTCCAGCATCTTCTTGAATGCGTCGCGGTCTTCGGCTTTTCGGATGGTTTCGATGTCGGCGCCGAGGAGGCGGACCTGATAGCGCTCCAGAACGCCGGCGTTGGCGAGGTCTGTGGCGAGGTTCAGGCCCGTCTGGCCGCCCAGGGTCGGGAGCAATGCGTCGGGGCGCTCGCGGGCGATCACCCGCTCCACCGACTCGACTGTGAGAGGCTCGAGGTAAACCCGGTCTGCGACTTCCTCGTCGGTCATGATCGTGGCCGGGTTGGAGTTGACGAGGACTGTGACAATTCCCTCTTCGCGAAGGGCCTTGCAAGCCTGCGTGCCCGCGTAATCGAACTCCGCCGCCTGGCCGATCACGATCGGCCCGGAGCCGAGGATCAAGACCTTTTTCGGCTTCGGTGGCTGGACAGCGCCGCCGACCGCCCGCAGCACTGGGCGGCGCTCGCGGACCATGTCCAGGAACCTGTCGTACAGGTGCTGGTTGTCCTGAGGCCCGGGACAGCCTTCAGGGTGGTACTGCACGCTGAAAGCGGGCAGTGTCCGGTGGCCGAGGCCCTCGACAGAGCCGTCGTTGAGGTTGCGCTGCGTCACGAAGAGGTCGCCGGCGGGGATCGACGCGGCGTCCACCTGGAACTCATGGTTCTGACTGGTGATGTGAACCAGGCCGGTCTCCAGGTCTTTCACAGGGTGGTTCGCGCCGTGATGGCCGAAAGGAAGCCGCGACGTGGTGGCTCCGGCTGCGCGGCCGAGGATCTGGTGGCCCAGGCAGATCCCGAACAGCGGAATGCTGCCGAGCGCCTGGCGTGCAAGCTCGACTGGGCCGTCCAGCACGGAAGGATCGCCGGGGCCGTTGGAGAGGATGAGCCCATCGGCGCCGCTCGTCTCGATGTCGGCCCACCGGGCGCTGTGCGGCAGAACGATGACGCGACACCCACGCTCGCGCAGCGAGCGGAGGATGTTGTTCTTGACGCCGTAATCCACCACAGCTATCGACAGGCCGCCTCCGTCGGTCAGGTTTCGAGCCCTGAGCTCGAGGGGCAACGGATCGAGCCACTCGATCTTCGAGGTGCGCGAGGTCTCAGCCACGAGGTCCTGTCCGGATAGCGGCGTCACCCGTCCCGCGGCCACCGCCAGCTCGGCCAGCCTTACCTGACTCGGCGGCTCCGACTCATGGGTGAGGACGGCGCGAAGGGTTCCGTGGGTGCGCAGGTGGCGGGTGAGCGCTCGGGTATCGATGTCGGTGATGGCGGGGACTCGCCAACGGCGTAGGTATTCGTCAAGCGAAGACTCGCTCGAGTGGTGGCTCGGACGAGGGCAAGCCCAGCGCACGATCATCGCGCGTGCCCACGGCCGCGAGGACTCGGCGTCTGCGTCGCGCACCCCGTAATTGCCCTGGAGCGGGTAGGTCATGCATACCATCTGGCCCGCGTACGAGGGGTCGGTCAGGACCTCCTGGTAACCCGTCATCGCGGTGTTGAAAACCACCTCGCCCTGTCCGAGCACATCGGCGCCCAGAGCGAGACCCACGAAAGCCCTGCCGTCCTCGAGCACCAGGGCAGCGAACTTCTTGTCCGCGTCGTTCGCGGGAGCGCGCTTAGCTGACAACGATGACCGCCTGGTCGATTCCGTCCTCTTCCTCGACCAGGACCTCGATCCGCTCAAGGTCGGAGGAAGGCACGTTCTTGCCTACGTAATCGGGGCGGATTGGCAGCTCCCTGTGGCCGCGATCGATGAGGACTGCCAGCTGGATCGCACGCGGTCGCCCGAAGTCCATCAGCGCATCCATCGCGGCGCGAGCAGTGCGACCGTGATGGATGACGTCGTCAACGAGGATGACCACCTTTCCGTCGATCTCGGGGATTCGCGACGTGGCTCGATGTGCGGGCTCCCTGAGGTGGCGGTCGTCGCGATGGTTGCTCGTATCGAGCACGCCCACCTCGACAGGCTTGCCCTCCAGGCCGGCCAGCTTTGCCGCGAGGCGCCGAGCGAGATGGTCCCCTTTGGAGAACACGCCGACCAGCACCAGGTCGTCGATGCCACGGTTCCGCTCCGCGATCTCGTGGGCGATCCGCGAGAGAGAACGCCTGATCTGATCGGCGTCCATGACTGTCGCTTTCAGCCGCCGTTCGGTGACGCTCATCCCAGCAAGCGGTCGAGGAGGGCCATTCGGATGTGCACGCCGTTGTGGGCCTGGCGGAAATAGGCGGCGCGCGGATCGGAGTCGACCTCGGGCGCTATCTCGTCAACCCGCGGCAACGGGTGCATGACTATCGCGTACTTGCGCATCAAGTCGAGCGCGCGGTTGTCGATTTTGTAGATGCCCTTGACCGCCTCGTAGGCGGCAGGGTCGGCGAAGCGCTCCTTCTGGATCCTCGTCTGGTAGACGACATCCACCTCGGGCAGCACCGAGTCGAGGTCTTCGGTCTCGATCCACGGGATGTTGTGCTCGGTGAGGTGAGCCTTGAGGTCGTCGCGCATCGCCACCGGCGGCGGCGCGACGAACCAGATCTTGATGTCCTTGAACTTGCTCAGCAGGTAGGTCAGCGAGCGGACGGTCCGGCCGTTGGCGAGGTCCCCCACCATTGCGATCCGAGTTCCGTCGATGCGATGAAGCTCCTCGCGGATCGTGTACAGGTCGAGGAGCGCTTGCGTGGGATGCTGGCCTGGCCCGTCGCCGGCATTGATGATTGGGACCGTGCTCATCGCTGCCGCGCGTTTGGCGGCGCCCTCTTCGTTGTGACGCAGGACGATGACGTCTGCGTAGCCGCTGACGATGCGGATGGTGTCTTCCAGCGTCTCGCCCTTGGCGGCGGATGAGAACTCTCGAGCGTTGTCGGTGCCCATCGTCTGGCCCCCGAGGCGGAGCATCGCCGCTTCGAACGACAGCCGGGTGCGCGTTGAAGGCTCGTAGAAGAGCGCCGCCATGATCCGTCCGTTGAGCCGGCCTGAGAAGCGATGGGGCTCGCGCTTGATCTCGTCGGCCTGCGCGAGGAGCTCTTCGAGCAGCGACCGCGAGAACTGCTGGCTCTCGATCACGTGCTTGAGGCGAGAACCGACGGCCATGAAAAATCCTCCTTCCCGGCCTCTCTGGAACCGGACTTAAAGGAACCCAGCGCACGTTCGCCGCTCGGCGGATTGTACCTTAGAGCCGATGAACAAGCGGCCAGGGCACGTCGTCGTCACGACAGAGGTCGCGTTCTGCTCGTTCTGCGGACGGCCACGGACCCTCCGGACCGAGCAGCACCAGCTCGGCGCGCTCGTGCGCACCATCGTCACTTGCGAGTCCTGCCACAGAACCCTGTCCAGCTCGATCGGCGTCGCGGACGCCGATGCGCCCGACACCGAAGCGGCGCCGGCCACCGTCCCCGCTGAAGACGAATCCAAGCCGGAAGCCGTCAAGTCTGCGGCCAAACCGAAAGCCAAGACCGCCGCCAAACCGAAGGCGACCGCCACCAAAACCAAGGCGCCAGCGAAAGCAAGCAGACGCACGAAGTGAACCGGGCGGCGGTCGCTGTCGACCGCCTGGAGAAGACCCTGGGGCCCAACAAGGTGCTGCGAGGCATCTCGTTCGAGGCCCAGGCGGGCGAAATTTTCGGGCTGCTCGGCCCTAACGGCGCGGGCAAGACCACCACCCTGCGAATCATCTGCACGTTGCTGTCCCCTGACGCGGGGACCGTCGAGGTCCAGGGGTTTGGCACTCGCACCGCACCGGAAGAGGTGAGGCGCCGCATCGGCGTCGTGACTGCCGACATCGGAGTTTATCCACGGTTGTCGGCGCGCGAGAACATCGAGTACTTCGGGCGGCTCTGCGGCCTCGAAAGCGCTGAGCTGGATCGCAAGGTCGACAGCGTCGTCGAGCGGTTGGACATGGGCTCATTCGTGAAACAGCGGGCAGAAAGCCTGTCCTCCGGGCAAAAGCAGAAGGTCGCGATTGCCCGCGCGATAGTCCACGACCCAGAAGTGCTGATGTTCGATGAGCCGACCTCAAACCTCGACGTGCTGGCATCCAAGGAAGTGCGCGAGTTCATGGTCGAGGTCAAGGGACGCGGAAAGTGCGTGATCTTCAGCACGCATGTGATGCACGACGCAGAGCGGCTTTGCGACCGCTTGACGATCATCCACCAGGGCCTTGTTGTCGCCAGTGGTCCCACTGACGAGGTGCGCGGCGACCGGCGCGACCTCGAAGATGCGTTTCTCGCGCTTGTCGAAGCCAAGTGATGCGCGTGACATGGATCGTTTACCGCAAGGAGCTGCAGGAGATCCTGCGCGACCGCCGCACCCTCCTTGCGATAGGGCTGGCGGCCCTGGCAACTCCCCTCGTTCTGTTCGTCATCTCACAGGTCTCGACGAAGACCGCGACGCAGACCTACACGGTGGGCTACTCAGGCGACATCCCAACAGGGCTTGACATCTTGCTGCGTGCGGCAAGCCTCAGGTTCGTGCCGGTCCCCGATCCGGCCGCCGCTGCAAAAAGCGAAGTGGACCTCGGGGTGGCGTTCCTGCCCGGCGAGATCGACGAGTACTACGACCCCAGCCGCCAGGGCGCTCAGATCGCCGACGTCAGGCTCCAGACCGTGCTCGGCCAGTACCAGGCGGCGCAGGCGGCGGCGGCCCTCCAGAGCCGAGGCATCGACCCCGGCATCCTTACACCGTTGAAGTTCGTCTCTCACCCGTTGAGCTCGCCGGTTCAGGCGGCATCCAATGCCTTCCTCAGCTTCTTTCTGCCTTACATCCTGATCACGATGATCCTGACCGGCGGCTTCTCGGCGGCGCTCGACAGCTCGGCGGGGGAACGTGAACGCCGGACTCTCGAGGGTCTCCTGCTCACACCGGCCGCCAGGAGCAACGTGCTGCTGGGCAAAATCGCAGCCATCACGACAATCAGCCTGGTCGCTGCGGTGGCCGCCATCGGCTCGATGTTCGTGGCCCTGTCACAGATCGAAACTCCTGGTGCCGGACCTTCTGCGAACCACATCACGTTGAGCCCCGCCGTCGTGCCGGTGATGGTGTGGCTTGCGCTGCTCATCGCCGTCAGCTTCAGCGCTGTCACGCTGGCCCTGGGCACCCTCGCGAAGAGTTTTCGCCAAGGCCAGGCCTACGTCACGCCGCTGTACTTCATCACCATCCTCCCCGCGTCACTCGTCCTTTTCGTACCTGACTTCAACCCCAGCCTCGCGTATTACCTGATCCCGATCCTTAATGCGGTCCTCGTCCTGCGGGACGCGATAGTGCACGACTCGGTCGGGTGGGCCCCCCTTCTGGTTACAACTGCCAGCCTCCTGGCCACCGGGGCGCTGTCGTGGTTTGCCGCCCTCCGCCTCTTCACGCGCGAGGCGTTGCTGACCAGGTCTTAGTATCTGAACAAAGTGATGCCCAAGCAGCCGTTGCGGGAATCAGACATGCGCAGCCTTGAACGCCGGCGGATGTACACGATCTTTCGTCCGCTGGACGCTGAAGAGCCCCTCCCCCGAGAGAAGCTTGTCGAGGGCAGGCGCCACGCGATGGGAGAAGTGCGCCGTCTCGAGGTCGCCGCTGCCCTCTACCTCCCGGCCCTCTTCCTTGCGATTTATGTCATGGGTTCGGCTGGCGTCAGCCCCCTTGTCGCATTCGGCATAGCCGGCTTGATGTTCCTTGGGTTCTTTGTCTGGGTTGTATCCGGAAAATATCGCTAGCGGATCACTGCTTTAGCGTATAACCGATCCATGACTGATGCTGTGATCGTGGCCTTGGGCCGCTCCCCGATCGGGAGGGCCCGGAAGGGATCCCTCGTTGACGTCCGACCCGACGACCTCGCCGCCTACGTGGTTTCGAAGGTTCTCGAGCAAGTGCCGCAGCTCGACCGCTCCCAGATCGAAGACCTGATCTGCGGCTGCGGGTTGCCTGGTGGCGAGCAAGGACACAACATTGGTCGCGTCGTTTCCATCCTGGCGAGGCTCGACGTACCTGGAGTCACCGTCAACCGCTATTGCTCGTCTTCACTCATGACGACGCGGATGGCGGCGCACGCGATCGAAGCGGGCGAAGGTGACGTTTTCCTGTCGGTGGGGGTCGAATGCGTTTCGCGTTACGGCAGCGGCTACCCCGACGCCCCCGATACCTACAACTCGAGACTCGTTCCGGGCAATGCTGAGGAATACCCGGATATCTACATCAGGATGGGCGAGACCGCCGAGAACGTGGCCCGGCGCGAGAAGATCAGCCGCGACGAGCAGGACAGCTATGCGGTCAAGAGCCAGGACGCCGCAGTCAAAGCCCGCGACAACGGCTTTTTCGACCGCGAGATTATCCCGGTTCCGCTCCCCAACGGCGAGATGTTCGGCAAGGACGACAGCCCCCGCCCCGGCACCACTGTGGAGGTGCTCGCGACATTGAAGCCGGCGTTCAGCGAGGACGGGACTGTCACCGCCGGCAACGCGTGCCCCCTCAACGACGGCGCAGCAGCGGTTGTCGTCATGAGCGACTCCAAAGCCAAGGAGCTCGGCATCAAGCCGATTGCTCGCATCATCTCGACGGGCCTGTCGGCTCTGGAGCCCGAGTTCATGGGGCTCGGTCCGATCGGTGCCTCAAAGCAGGCGTTGAAGCGGGCCAAGATGACCATCGACGACATCGACATCGTCGAGATCAACGAAGCGTTCGCGGCGCAGGTGATCCCCTCAGCTCGGGGAATCGGCGTGGACCCGTTCAGCGACAAGCTCAACCCGCACGGCGGGGCGATCGCCCTTGGTCATCCCTTCGGAATGACCGGCGCGCGCATCCTCTGCACGCTGCTCAACGGCCTTCGCGAGAAGGACAAGACTTACGGGTTGGAGACGATGTGCGTCGGCGGCGGCCAGGGCATGGCGATGATCGTGGAGCGGCTCAACTAAGCCAACGCGGCTCCAGTCAGCGGGAACAGCACAGGCCGCGTGACCCTAATCGAATAGAGCGGCGAGGGAGGGCCGGCCCATTTCTTCGGCCAGCTGCCGGGCACCACGTCCCTTGTAATCGGGCAGCGATGCATCCGCGCCGCGCTCCAGGAGCAGGCGCACCATCGCTTCGCTGCCGCCCATCACCGCGCCGTGTATAGGCGCCGCAGACTCCGCTTTCGCGTTGACGTCGGCGCCTCCCTCCAGCAGGCGCTTCGCAATCTCCAGGTCGCCGCCAATTGCAGCGAAGTACAGCGCAGGCAGATCGTGCACCCCCCTTGCGTTCACACGAGATGGATCGGCTTCGAGGTCGGCTTTCACTTGATCCATGCGGCCAAGCGCGCAGGCGGTGAAGAAGTCGACAGGTGCTCCGCGCCCGACAAGGAGATCAAGGATTGGCCGGTGTCCCATCTGCGTTGCTGCTTCGACTGCCGTCTCCTTCCATGTGGCACGCGTGTTGAGGGCCTCAGGGTGAGCGTCGAGCAGCTCCTCGACGCGAGCGAGGTTGCCGTGCGCATTTCCCACCAGCTCGTCAACGACCGCCTGGTCGACTTCGGGCATCGTCACAAGTATTACGCGCCAGTACGAAATAACCAAACCCGCCTGGACAGTTGGATGAATAAGAACGCAACTACTTAATTCGCAAGGAGCATTGCCAATGCGAGCTTTCGCTCTCGATGCCTTCGGTGACCCCGGAGCGATCCATGAGCTTCCCGACCCGGAGCCCGCTGAGGGCCACGTGCGCGTGCGCGTTGCGGCAGCCTCTCTGAACCCGTTCGACAATTTCGTGCTCCAGGGTTATCTCAAGGACAAGATGGAGCACCGTTTCCCGCTCATCCCCGCCGGCGACCTCGCGGGCACTGTCGATGCCATCGGGGCCAACGTGAACGAGTTCGCCCTCGGAGATGCAGTCTTTGGAGTCACTGGCAAGATGCTCTTCGGGGAAGGCACGCTCGCGGAGCTGACCACCGCCTCCACAGGCACTATCGCGAAGCGACCCACCACATTGAGCGAGATCGAAGCGGCTGCCTTGCCCCTGGCAGGAGTGTCGGCGCTGATGAGCGTTGAAGCAGCTGCCCCAAAGCCCGATGACACTGTCGTGATCGTGGGAGCGTCTGGAGGCATCGGCAGCTACGCGATCCAGCTAGCGGCCGCACGAGGCGCTCATGTCCTCGGCGTGACCAGCAAGGCGAACGTCGAATATGTGAAGAGCCTTGGCGCGGCAGAGGTTGTCGATCGTGAAGCCGGCGACGTGTTGGAAGCGCTCAAGTCAGCTCATCGCGATGGTGTTGCCGCGATCATCGACACCGGAAGCGATGGCCCATCGCTGGCGCGTCTGAGTGAGGCAGTGCGCAAGGGTGGGACCGTGGTTTCGATGAAAGGCGCAGCGGCGGTTGACGATCTCGCGAAGCGCGGCATCAAAGGCGTCAACGTGCAGACCCAGGTGACAACGACCCGCCTCGAACACCTCGCAGATCTGGCGGCACAGGGAAAGCTGAAATCTCCACGGATCCGTACCTTCCCCCTCGAGCAGGCTGGAGACGCCTTCAAGCTCCTCGGTAACAGCGGCGGGAAGCTCGTGGTGAAGATCTAAGCGGAGCCCACCTTCTTTTTGTAGAAGCTGCACGGCGGAGATTCCGCCGTGGTGTGAAAGTTCCAGTGGCGGCACCATGCGGTGCCGTCGAACATTCGACAGGTTCCGCAAGTGACGCGAGGGTTCTCCACACGCGTCTTCTTCATATGGTGTTCGGGCCGCTCACCTGCGAAGCCGTCCTTCACAGCTCCGAGCGAACCTCCCACAGGTCGGGGTAGAACCGCTTGCCCAGAGTCGAACGCAGGTACTGCGCGCCGCTGCTGCCGCCGGTTCCGGGCTTGGACCCGATCTGCCGCTCGACCATCAGCACATGGCGAGCACGCCAGTGGGCGAAGGCTTCGTCGTGGTCGAGCAGGGCTTCGCACAGGTCGAACAGGTCGCCATAACGATCGCGATCTCTGAAGATCTCCACCAGCGAAGGCGAGCCTCGGCGCTTGACCAGCGCGTGGAATGCGTCAGCGAGCGAGGGCTCGTCGAGACGCCGCTGCAACCGGCTTATCTCTTCGGGAGTCCCCTCGAGCCGCGCCAGGTATTTGGGCTCTTTCAGTCCTGACAGGAACTCGATCTCACGGAACTGGATTGACTGGAAGCCGCTAGCCGGCGCCAGCTGTGACCGGAACGCGAGAAAGTCCTGTGGTGACATCGTCTCGAGGACCTCGATCTGCTCGATCAGCAATCGCTCGATGACGTGGACGCGGCGCAGGTGGTGGCGGGCGAAGAAGATGTCGTCAGAGTCGATCCTGCCCCGCGTGGCCTCGAGCTCATCGAGCACCACCTTGAACCACAGCTCGTACACCTGGTGCGCGACTATGAACAGGAGCTCGTCGTGCTCCTCGCTCAGGCCGTGCTGGAGGTCGAGCAGCTCGGCGATCTTCAGGTACGAGCCGTATGAAAGCTCGCGACCCTCTTCGCCGAATCGGTAGCCCATCGCGGGTCAGTGCTTGAAATGGCGCTGGCCGGTCATGACCATCGCGATTCCAGCGGCGTCCGCTGCTCCGACCACCTCGCTGTCCTTCATCGAGCCTCCTGGCTGGATGGCAGCAGTCACACCAGCTCTAATGGCCTCCTCGAGGCCGTCGGAGAACGGGAAGAAGGCATCTGACGCCATCACCGATCCCCGGGCCCGCTCACCTGCACGCCGCGCAGCAATCTGTACAGCCTCCACCCGCGACATCTGACCGGCTCCGACGCCCACCGCTGCACCGTCCTTGAACAGCACTATCGCGTTGGATTTGACATGTTTGACAGCTGTCCACGCGAGCCGGAGCTGCTCCCATTCCGCCTCGGTGGGGTCGCGTTTGGTAGCCACGACTGAAGCCTCACGATCGAATCCTGCGCGATCCCACTCCTGGACGAGGAATCCGCCTGGGACGGAGCGCAGGTCGTAATCGAAGAGCCCTGGTCGCGAGGGATGCGCCTCCAGAACGATCATGCCCTTGCGGCGTGCAAGCACCTCAAGGCTCTCATCCAGGATCTCTGGCGCGATTACCACATGCGTGACGATCTGGACTATCTGCTCCGCTGTCGAGCGATCAAGCGGCCTGTTCACCGCCACGATGCCGCCGAAAGCAGATGTCGGGTCGCACTCGTAGGCCATCCGGTAAGCGACAGATATGTCGCCGGCGACGGCGAGGCCGCACGGGTTCATGTGCTTGACGATTGCAGCCGCCGGCCTGTCGAAGTCGCTGACGAGCTGGATCGCGGCCGCCGCATCCTGGATGTTGTTGAATCCGAGCTCTTTGCCCTGGAGCTGGCGGGCGCCGCCGAGGCCCCCTGGGTCCGGGCCGAACCGATAGAAAGCGGCGTGCTGGTGCTCGTTCTCGCCGTACTTGAGTGGCCGGGTCAAGCGCCCGGCGAAGGGCAGCTCCTGGGGGAAGCCCGCCGCTGCGCCGCCGTGCATGTAAGCGGCGATCCATGCGTCGTAGGCGGAAGTGTGCGCATAGGCTTCTGCCGCCAGGCGGCGGCGCATCTCCTTGTCCGGGCCGCCTGCGCGAAGAGTGGTGAGAATTTCGGCATAGCGTTCGGGCCGCACGACTACCACCACCGAATCGCTGTTCTTGGCTGCGGCGCGAATCATCGCGGGCCCGCCAATATCGATCTGCTCCACCGCCTCTTCGAAGCTCACCCCAGGCTTGGTCACCGTCTCAACGAACTGATACAGGTTGCAGCACAAGAGGTCGATCTCCTTGAGCTCGTGCTCTCGCAGCGCCTCCATGTGCTCGGGCTTGTCACGGCGCGCGAGCAGCCCCGCGTGCACGCCGGGGTGGAGGGTCTTGATGCGGCCGTCCATGATCTCCGGGAAGCCCGTCAGGTCGCTCACCGGCCGGGCGTCGACGGCTCCGTCGACGATCGCCTTCAAGGTGCTCCCTGTCGCGTAGAGCTCGTAACCCAGCCTCTGCAAGCCTCGCGCGAAAGCGCTCAGCCCGGTCTTGTCACTAACCGACAGCAGAGCTCTTGGCAAGTCGCGCCTCCATCGAACGGATCGCCTGGGGAAGAATCCTGTATTCGGCCTCGTGGATGCGCTCGCGCAGCGTCTCCACAGTATCGTCGGGCAGCACCGGCACCGACTCCTGGAAGAGGATCGGGCCCGCGTCAAGGTCGCCGGTGACCAGGTGCACTGTCGCGCCGGTCATCTTCACCCCGGCTTGAAAGGCCTGCTCGACGGCATCCATACCGCCGGCGAAATCGGGTAGCAGGGACGGATGGACGTTAATGATCCGGCCGCCAAACGCCTCAAGGAATGGCTCGGTGTGAATTCTGTCGTAACCGGCGTCGACCACGAGCTCGACGCCTTGCGCCTTGAAGAAGTCACGCATCGCCGCATCGCGTTCCTCCGCCGAAACAAAGCCTTTCTGAGCCAGCTCACCGAGCGGGATGCCGCGCTCGCGCGCAAATGCCGCAGCTCCGCACGTCGGGCGGTTGGTGGCCACCGCAACCACATCGAGGCCGCGCTCGACCAGGTTTCGCAGGTTCGATCCCTTGCCGGAAACGACGACGCCGAGCTTCAGCGGATCACCACCCGGTCAGGTCCTGCATGAGGTACCACCTCGCCCACCAGGTTGGCGCCGGACGGCACTGCGTTGGCATCCACCACCAGGATCATGCCGAGGCCCATGTTGAACGTTCCGAGCATCTCGTCGTCTGAGATCCTCCCTCGCTTTCGGAGCAGCCCGAAGATTGGAGGCTCCTCCCACGATTTCCGTTCCAGGCGGGCACCGAGGCCGTCCGGAAGACACCTGGCAACGTTGCCGAGGATGCCCCCGCCGGTGATGTGCGCTGCTCCTTTCCAGTCGATGGTTCGCAGCGAGCCGAGGTACGACATATGGGGCTCGAGAAGTGCCTCGCCGAGCGGTCTCCCCAGCTCCGGATAGACCTTGGTCAACGGCACATCCTCGAAGACTTTGCGCGCCAGTGAATAGCCGTTTGTGTGGAGGCCGTTCGACGGAAGACCGACGATTGCATCGCCAGCACGGATCTCTTTGGGATCGGGGCGCCGGCCAGGCTCTACCAACCCCACGATGAAGCCCGCCAGGTCGTAATCGCCGAGCGCGTAAACGCCTGGCATCTCGGCGGTTTCGCCTCCCAGGAGGGCGCATCCAGCCTCGCGGCACGCTGCGGTCATCCCCTCGATCAGATGGGTGAACACCTCAGGATCGAGCCTCCCGGTGGCGAAGTAGTCAAGAAAGAAAAGAGGCCGCGCGCCGGCAGTGGCGATGTCGTTGACGCAGTGATTGACGATGTCGATGCCGATGCCGCGGTGGGCTCCTGCCGCGATCGCCACCTTGATTTTGGTCCCCACGCCGTCGGCGCTCGCCGCGAGGTAG
>Ga0193719_10000002_pt1 | contig 70927 bp, 40 predicted proteins | sample U2a2metaG_FD_160103 | JGI IMG/M metagenome (GOLD analysis project Ga0193719, IMG submission 160103) | Soil microbial communities from a riparian zone of the East river system, Colorado, United States - U2a2 | ecosystem: Environmental > Terrestrial > Soil > Riparian zone | place: USA: East... | reverse complement strand
GAGTATGCCGAAATTTGGTAGCCGGGTGGGTTTTAGGCACTCATATTTTTAAATAGTAAGAGTTCAAGTCTCTTTACTCGTAATTAATTAAGAAGAGATATATTTTTGTGTCTTTTATTTTGTTTTTTAGATTAAAAATAGAAAGTTATTTAACCTTTTAACCCTAAAATTAAATTAAATCTTTAAATTAAATGTCTATAAAGTATAGGATAGAAATAAGGAACCTCAAAATAAGAAATAACACAGATATCCAGAGTATATAGTCTCTAATAGCAAGAATAGGCTAATCAATGAAGAGATAGTTATAATCTTAATAAGATATAAATAAAAAGTCCAATTTGTCACTATGCTAATACTAGTTATAATTCAATTCACTATTATGAATTAGGATTAAAATTTTTATTTGTATTACTATGAAATAGGTACTAATATCCTTATTTATTTTTAATAGTTATTTATATTAATTTTTTACTGAGAGATACTAACTATAATCTTTGTTAATAAATTCTCTTAGTTCAATTGGTTAGAACTGCATTCTTCTAAAGTGTTAATTTTGGTTCGAGTCCAAAAGAGAATATTTATAATTAGATCTTTTTAATAGAGAAACTTAATTTTTGTAATTGTTTTTTATATATTATTAATCTCTTCATTGAAAATATAATATTTAAAAATATTAATTTATTCTTCTTAACCTAATTTAATAATATTGGAGCATACTGTTAATAAATATAATAGATCTTTAACTTTAAAACTACAATCTTCTAAATATCTCTCCCCTTTGTCTCTTTGTCTCTCTTTATAGATGTATAAGAATAATTCTAAATATAATTTATTTTATTCTTAAACTGTTACATAAGTATTCTAGAATATGAAGTGCTTGCCGAAGCTATTGCGATATTAATATTATGATCCCTATCTTCATTATCAATATTATTTATAGTTGTAAATTGAATTAATAATTTATTATCTAGATCAATAATATCTACTATCTCAAATGATTTATTATTTAAAATGTATGAGGAAACAATCCTTTACCTACAAGAACATTAAAAGATTTACTTAATTTTCTTAAGCTTGATGGTAATAATTGATATGAATCTCTAAATTCTATAGTATAATTATTATAAGAAAATTGTAAAGAAATAAATCTACCATTATTAATTATAGGTGAGACTATACCTAAATTAGCTAATATTTTAAATAAAAAATATATTATCAAATTTAGCGAGATTATGTAGGTAAATCTGAGAGTTTTTATATTTTCTTATAGATATATATTTCATAGCTGCTATAATCATAAATTCTGTATTAGTAAAATCATCTATAAAGAATGATTTCTCAATAAATCCATCGTAAATAGATATTAGATATGGGGTATGTATATTATCGATTAATCTAGTTTCTAAATCCATAGTTATAAAATTATTATTAGGTTTTTTAGCTAATTTACTTTTCTTAATAAATTTAGATGATTTTTTAATAGTTAATAATTTTAATTCTTCATTAACAAAAGTAAAAGTCTTTTGACCAATATCTCTAATAAATGATGATTCATCTATATATCTATCAATCCACTCATATTTTAATTCACCTTCTTTAAATAACTGTATTTTATTAAATTTATCCTCTATATCAATAATAGCTAAATTTTGATTAATCAATTGTATAATATATTTATTATCAAATTTACTGATTAATTTACCATATTTTAATGGATCCATAGTGATAGGAAACTTAAAATGTTGATAATATTGATATTTAACATCAGTATCAATACCTTTTATAGGAGCTAATCCTGATCTGATACCAAATGAAAAGATTATACCATTAATAGGAACATCTTTATAACCACCTATCTTCAAATCAATTATAAATAATAAATGGTCTAATAAATAATTTTTATCATTTAAATTTAATCTTAACAGATTACCTATACTAGCTATTTGACCATTATCTCTTCTAATTTTAGCTATTAATATTATATGATAATCCTCAGTTCTATCTATAGTCTCAATATTTTCTTTCCAAAATTTATTAATAAATTTCTTTAATACTTCCTTATTGAATATAATTATATTATCAAAAGTATATAATTTATTAGTCCACTTAATTGTTTTATTTGTCATACTTTTCATATTTATTATCAACTTTCAAGAAAATTAAACAAAACCTTAAACAACAAAAAGATAATTAGATAATTTCTGATTTTAGTATTAATATAGTATTATAGTATTATAGTATAGGGGGTTTTCATAATAAAACTGTAAATAAGATAATAACTAATAATATTCTTAACCTTAATTATATCTGGTTTAGTCTTAATAAATTTATTATTCTCATAAATGATAAAAGGTTGTGCCTGCTAATGTATAGATTTTCTATTTTACAGTTGAAGCTTCTGTTGATTTAGACCTTTTTTCAGAACTAATTTTATTTCTATTTCTATTTGGATAGAGGAATCTTTCACTAATTATTTTAATTTAAAAGATTAAACCAAAAACAACAAAACAATAATGAGCTCCTCGCCCAAAAAGTACAATAGAATAATAACAATTAAGAAGATAATTCCCATTAACGCATCAAAGATTATAATATTAAATAAAATCTTTTAATATAAAAATTCTGAAATAAAAATTTAATCCTATATAGGGTTGAAAAAAGTTAAAATAAAAATAATGCTAGCACTAGATATATAATACGGACACTGTGAGATTTGAACTCACGACTTTTTGTAAAGTATTCGTTTTCAAGACGAAGGCCATAAACCAGACTCGACCAAATGCCCTTTAATTATTATTTCTATTTCTTATACTTCTTAAACATAAATTTATAAAGGGATATCTACTTATACTTAGTAAATTTGTTAATATCTTTAATATTATTAAAATTTATGTTTAATAACAAATAAAAATCTTTTTTACTAAATAAGACCTAAGGGAGTTGAACCCTTATAATATCCATTATGAGCGAACTGCATTAACCATTATGCTAAAGTCTTTATTAAATTAAGATAATTATATAACTTATAATTTATCATCCTCTTCATCTTATATTTAGTAGCTACTAATATAAGATGAAAGCAGTTATCCTTCTCTTTCCCTTTATACAATCTTTGTATTCTATATAATAATTCTATTCTCTAACATCTCTTCACTTATAATTCTCAAATACTCTTTCTTCCTTTATCTATTGCTTAATATATCTGTCACTAAGCCTCTTTATATTAGATATCTGGATTAATAAAAATCTAAGCCCTACAGGACTATAAATTAAACTGGTTAAATTACACGTAAGCTATATTAATTTAAATAGCTTATTTATTTCTCAACTATATTTCTATATAATTAGAACTTATTATAAAAATTAAATTATAATACAAGAATAAGTAAGTTAATATAAAAAGGTTAATATTTTTATTATAAAGGTTAATTATTATACGTTTGATTTTTATATCTCAAGTTTTAACAGATTAAAACAAATAAAAATAGATTAAATTTCATAATCTTTCTTAATTAGAAAGATTAGTTAAATTTACCTATTTTTTATCTTCATTAAGAGAATTTAGATACCTTTCCTTTTCTACTATTAAAATCAAATATTATTATTTCTTTTTTACTTTATTTTTATCTTTTGAAATATTCTATAAGTCTGATGAAATCATACAATAATATTTATATTAACAAATATTTGATACCAAATCTTTCTAAATAATAAGTTATTAAAGAGATAGAATTGAGCAGTAAAGGAATCGAACCTTTTACGGTTATTAACCAATTCTTTTACAGAGAACCACCATTACCAATCGGATCACCTGCCCTACAAGTTACTTTTAACTCTTTAGCTTAAATTAATTTATCCATCTCTTTTATAAAATACAATTTATTTTTATTATATAATTTTTGTTCTCTAGCTTTTTTTTGTTAATCCTTTCTATTTAAGAATGATTCTTTAGGTAGGAGAGAATACCATTTATTTTTATCCTAATTATAAAAAGAGAACTTTATTTATGGACGGTATATTTTAAGAATTTATATTATTAAATATTTTTAATTAATATTGTTAAATTTAATATTATTAAAATTTTATTAAGATAAAAATCAAAAATATCACAAATATTTTTAATATCTTGTCTTCTTTAATTAAATTTATGTCAAATTTTTAGTTTAGCTAATATTAAAGATATAATTATTTTAATTTATTTATTCTATTGTTTAAATAGAGTTATTATATTATGCTTATGTTATTTATAATAATTCTTTAGATTATTTCTCTGATTTACATTCAATTTATATGATTAAAGATTTAACTACAATAATTTACCTTTAACTAAAAATGCTAATTTAAATCCCTTAAAAATCTTTATAATATTCATGGTATTCATAATTATTAAGATTTTATTTATGATATTCATATTCTACATAGAATTTTAAAGTATGATCACCGGTTCTAGAATTTACTCTGTTAATCTTCAAGATATTTTTCATAATCCTTATAATTTAGAAAAAGATAATTCTAATGAATTTCTGAATAATATTATTAGATACTCACTACCTTTAATTGGTGGTCTTTTTATTAATTGATAAACCTTTTGGTTTCTTTAAAGTTGAAATAAAGGCAATATGAAAATTCCTCTTCTTCAAACATCTACTCATAACAAAAACGGACTTAATTATCAAAATTATTATACAAAAAAAAGATATAAATTTAAGATTTTGTTATCTATTTGCTAAGATATTTAGTGATTATGTGGATTTCTTATACAACATTAAAGTTAATAGCAACAGAGAAACACCTGATTATTTAATAGCAAATACATTATATGGTAGATTTGGAAAGAATAAACATATAATTGTTAATCATAAAGAATCTTTAAGCTATCACAAAAATAAAATTATTACTAATGTAATTGATTTACAAAAAGATAAAAATTAATATCTTTTTTTTAAGATTGGAAGAAGGAAAAAATTGCTTAATATATCGTTACAGCCTTATGGCTAAATTTAAATTTATGAAAGAGATTGTATTATTTTATACAGATAAGGATAGTATTGATATTAATAAATCTTTGAATAAGAAATTCATTGGGAAAGAATTAGGACTTATGAAACTTGAACATATTTTTAACGTATGGAGGAATAAGATATTCTTATGAATATGTGAAAGTGGGAATAGATAAAGTCTTCAATGGATTTTAAAATTAGTCCCTTATAATATTAGTTATAATATAGTTAATTTTTCTTAATATTTTATATTCTTAGAGGAAATATTATTTATTTTTATACTTATTTATTAGATTTGTTTTTTTATAAAGAAAAAGAGTATATACCTAAATAGATAGAAATTATTATACAAAAAAAAAGACTCATAAAATATTTGTTTTTTGAAAACACCTGGACTTGAACCAGGACTTTCCCCTTAAAAGGGGGACACTCAAACCACTCGAGTTCTGTTTCCTATCTGAGTCAAAAATGCAAAAAATAAAAATTGATATGTATTATCTCCTTAAATTTAATTATAATCTAACAGAAATATGGTTAATATAAATAATTAACTAAGAGATAAAAATTATGATTATTTTATTTAGAATAAATTCATTTATTTAATTTTATATTAGAGATTAATTATTTTGTTTGTTTATGTCTTTAAAAATATGATAATTAAACTATATTGATCATTTGATTGAATTTATGAAAAGATATATTAAATTTGATTAAATTTATAAAAAAGATGACATTAATTAAATTATTTTTTAATTTTTATAAATATATTTTATAAATAAAAAGCATAAAATAAAAATTTACTGAGTTGACCAGACTCGAACTGATAATAGCCATTATCAAAAAATGGTGTTTTTCCAATTTAAACTACAACTCAAAGAATATAATAATATATTTAAATTATTTTTCTAAGTCTATTAAAAAATAGGTTACCTTTTATAACTAGTATAACTTAAATTAATTTTATTTTATAAACAATAAGTATTATAATTAAGCCGAAAACTGGAATTGAACCAATATTTAAATCTTACAAGGAATTCGTTTTACCTTTTAAACTATATCGGCCTTTTATTATTTTTATGACTATAGAAGATTATTCATACTATAATATTTGTTTTTAACAAACCATTAATTAACAATAAATATTTTCAGTTTAAGATGTTTTAGTTTAAATTGTAATTGCTGAATTAAGGATTATTTATTTTCTTGCCTCGGGAGAGAATTGAACTCCCATCTCAATTTCTTCAGAATCACGCTTTGACCACTAAGCAACCGAGGCTATAATTTAATTAATATTAATAAGGATATAAACCAAATCATTTTTATAAAAGAATTTCTTAATAAATTTAGAATTCATCAAACAATCGTTTTCGTCTCTTTAATTCTCTAATTTTATAAGATTCTATAAGATTTTTTTATTTTTTCTTTCTTTTATATTTATTATATTATTATAGTTAAATATGAAGCATTCTTTATCCTGACAATTATATTTATAATATTAATATGAATTACTAATTAACTTTTTTAATAATATAAATTTGTATAGTTAATATAAATTAATTAAAAAAGATTAGAAGAAAAACAGCTTAATATAAAGTACGTTTAAGATAAAATTTGTGTCTAACAATAAACCGATTAAGTTAATTATCGTTTGACAAAACAAAACAAAACAAAACAAAAACAAGAAAACAAACAAAAATAAAATTATTTTTTATCTAAAGGTTAAATTTAACTAATTATTTATGATTATCTCTATTAAATTTTACGATTAAACAATAAATAATAATCATTAAATATCTGAGAACAAACAGAAAAAAGAGATCTTTTATTTAATTAAATATAGAAAAAATATTAAAAACAAATAAAACAAGAATAAAAACAAAGAAAAACACTTTTTTGTGTTCATTTTTTTGTTTTAGATTGGAGAAAGATAGATTTGAACTATCATATTTGTAATGCAAATACAACTGATTACCATTATCAGATTCCCCCCCTTTTTTATTGTAGAATTATTTTATTAATATTATTTAAAAAATAATTTAGTAACAACCTATAACATCAAGTCTTTTTATAAATTAGTACTGCTAAACTTAATATTTTACAATATGTTCATTTGCAGCCTATCTAGAAATGTTCTATTTCTTAATTAATCATTTATTTTTACCTGCTTTTAGAGTCTCTTATCAAGACTATTAAATAGATAAAGAATAAAAAGTTAGTATCTAGGGGTTAGATTCTTGCTTTATAGACAATCAGCACTTATCTATTATGTTTGTGGCTACCCAACTATGCGTTCTCATTTTGTTACCCTTTTTCTCAATATTTTTAAACTATTAAGAATTAACTTTATTTTAAAAGTTATTAAAGAATTTCCCATTTTTCTTTACTTTTGTCTTCAAGATACTTTGAGTCCCTTACAAAAAAATACAAACAATTGGTACACTAGAGAAACACAGCCTATTGATCCTTTCGTACTAGAAGGTCTGCCCCTTTTTACTAATTATCCCTCCAGAAGATAGGGACCATACTGACTCACGTCGTATTAAACCCAACTCACGTACCCTTTTAATCGGCGAACAGCCGAACCCTTCCAAGCTTCTTCCCCCGGAGGACAGGATGAGTCGACATCGAGGTGCCAAACAGCCGAGACAATGTGTACTCTCGTCGGCTATCAGCCTGTTATCCCTAGCGTAACTTTTATTAATTGATCCCCGTCTATCCCATATTATAGCGAGGGGTCACTATGCCCTACTTACGTATCTGTGTGACTTTTAGGTCTTTCAGTTAAGCATGCTTACCGCCATTGAACTCTGCGTAACCCTTCACTGGTTAATTGATCTCCATTCAATGTCTAGCTATACCTTTTAAAATTTTGTTTTTGTATTATTATTTTTAGCCCAACTCTTTTCCCTTACCGTTTTCACAAAGCTTTTTTATCTAAGTTAATGAATAACTTAAAAATACTGAGCTAGTAAGGGTCACTAATTTAACAGCAAATTTTAAATTTTCTAATGAAAATGAAGCAAATTAGCCAATTAAATAATCAGAAGATATAAAACAAACCGAGAAATAGCTAAAGAGAAAGTTTTGTTTTTATTTATTAACTAACAAAATGAATTATTTTTTATTTATTATTTATTTATTTTATTATTTATTTATTTATTTATTATTTAGTTATTTATATTTTATTTAGCTATTTATGTATTTATTTAAATTTTATTTATTTCTTATGTATTTATATTTTTAGTTAGTTATTTATATTTGATTTTTTATGTATTTATATTTTTAGTTATTTTTATTTTTTTTAGTTATTATTTATTTTTTATGTATTTATTTTATTATTTAGTTATTTATTTATTTATTTATTAATTTATTATTTATTAATTTATTTTTTTAATTAGTTATTTATATTTTATATTAAATAGATTGAATTTGAAATTTTATTATTTTTATGAATTTTTTATTTTTTTTATATTAGTTTTGTTTCAATAATTCTTAATTCTATTAATTATTACTTTTCTCTTTGAAATTAAATTTTAATATTAAAAAAAAGAGAAAAAGTTATTTGTTATAATTTTCAGTTCCTTCACAAGTCTTAAAGTTTAATATACAACTATATTATATATAATTCTTTATTTTTAACCTTATCTCTTAACTAGAAAATTTCAATAAGGTCAAATTGCCTTATCTATTAGTAAATATTTGGATGTACTTTGCTACTCTATTAAAGACGACCGCCCCAGTCAAACTGCCAATTAGTCAACTCTCCCTTTTGTTTTTAAGGTAAACATAAACCCAACCTTAATTATAAGGTTTCCAGAATGTGTCTATCGACTTCCCTATTTTCTATTAATTAAGATTGTTCTAGATTCATATGATAACTAACTACAGTAAAGCTGCATAGGGTCTTCCCGTCCCCCTGGAGGCAACACGCATCTGCACGTGTAATTCAATTTCACTGAGCAAGTTGTAGAGACAGTGAGGCCATCGTTACATTATTGATACCGGACCACATTTAATGGCCAAATTATTTTGCTACCTTAGGATCCTCATAGTTAAGACCGCTATTAACCAGATTTTCGATTAGTCACAGTCACCCATGACCGCTCTTATATTAATGGCATCGGGCAAATTTCACACAGTATACTATCATATTAATGATTGCACTGTGTTGTGTTTTTAGTAAACAGTCGGGGCCTCCGATTTTGTGTCACCACTATATATAATTATTTGCACAGTTCCGGATGTTTATTCTTAGTAATTATATTTGTGGTCCCTCTTGTCGTCAAACTTATGAGGAGATCTTGCCGAGTTCCTTAACAACTTTTAGCTCTACGCCTTAGTATTCTCTACCTACAAACCTGTGTCGGTTATGGGTACGGTAGTTAAATAGATTATATTTAAAAAATTTTTATTAAATATTAAATATTAAGTATTAAATATTACATATAAAATATTAATATAAATATTTCTTCTAAACAACTAAAGGTTAGATACAATCATTTTATTTTGTTTATGAATTTTTAATTTAGTTGATCATAAACCCTATTTAAATTTTAATGAGAATAATTAAAGTTATATTTAAATTTTGTTATAATTTTAGCAAAGAATTTTAATAGTTAAGTAAAAATAACATATAAAAAAGAATAAATATAAACTAAACAAAATAAACTTGATGTCAATTCCTTTATTTTTGATAGGAATTAGAGATTAAAATAAATAAATGTTATTAAATTAGTTTAAATACTCTAATATGAGAGCTTAAGAAAACCGGATACTTGATGTTTTCTTATATTCGTAACTGATTTGATTATTTTACCCAGATTTTTAATTCTCATTAATAATAATGAAATAACTAGGTTGTTAATTAACTAATATACTCCAAATAGGGAAGAAGCAAAATCTTAATTTATCATTAAAAACAATGATAACTAGACTTTAATTTATTCTGAAATAAATCTTTCCAAATAACTCTTAGACATTCTAAACCTAAAACTAAATCTGTAGTGTTAAAATATAGATTAAGCATTAGTGTCTGAAGAAGTATCCAGAAAAAAACCTCAATTTAAGCATAAATCATGACTATAATCTAAACTTAGTTATGTAACTAATATTTTAGAAAAGATCAGGTTTAATTAGATCCAATATAGATTAGTAGAGTGATATTAGCACTACATAATCCCTAACTATAATGAAACAGATAAAGATATTTGCAGAGATTAACAGCTTTCAATAACCTTTAACTATTTAGAATGTTTAATTTGTAAGCCTAGAATTTGTGTGGCTATTAAGCCAAATTTAATAAATATAAATCAAAAGTAATCAATTTAAAATTAGAGTTCCAATTCTTAATCTGCAAATTCTTAATATAATTTTTCAATTTATATCTAATTACCAATTAGATTTGTATAACCATAAAAACAAAAATAAATAAATTAATGATAATGACTTATCTATAATAATTTCAAAACTATTAATTAATAAAAATATTTTCACTTCGTTAGTCTACTATTATCTAAACACCAATGGTGACAGATATTAAATTTAGATGGTAGAATATTGGTGTTATTTTCAGATCTTAACAAAGGAATTTTCTATTTAAATATATTACAATATAATATTATTTTCTTGGACCATTAATGAAAATCAATGGTCTTTCTATTATATACTCATCAGCCAAAACTTTGGTTTTGGTCCTTAGAGGCCGCATTCAAACAAAACGGATTAACCTTTCATATTTGTAACCCTTTTGTATTCGGCGAGAAGTATTATAACTTCTTTTTACGTTACTCATGTCAGCATTCTCTCTTCAGTAACCTAAAAATTAATGAAACACTAATTTATTATTAGTTAGACTGAATGTTCTACTACCTAGATTAAGAATATAATGAAAATAGATGAAATATAAATTATAAGTTATAATAAATAAATTAAATATTAAATTTTTATTCCTAATCAACACGATATCGGTTGATTATTTAAGACCCGTTAAATTTTCGGTGCTACTATCTAGACTGCTGATGCGTTGTTACAAACGATCATTATAAGTAGCGACTACCAGGCTCACTTCACAGCTGTATACGATATTGCTACATCCTTAATTTCACTTAACAATCATTTGGGACCTTGATCAGTGTTCTCGGCTGTTTCCGTCTTGACTACCCAACTTAGCATGAGTAGTCTGAATATCTACCACCAATTTATGTAATTCCGAGATTCGCTTCCAAAGGTAAGATTTCCGAGGTCCCCACAACCTAAACGCCTAAAAGATTGAAGTGATTATAATTAATCACAACTCTTAAACTTGTTGGGAATTGCCTTGCTGTACCTCCATAAATTTTGTGTAGACATCATACTTAAATATGTTTCGGTAGAAAACCAGCTAGCACCAGGTCAGATTAGTATTTCACCGCTTACCTAGACTCATCGGAGAATTATGCAACATTCACCCGTTCGATCCATTATAATCTGGTCTAGGTAAGATCACCTGGCTTCGGGTCTAATAGAAGTAACTTATCCATCACTATATTTATTAATATTTTTATAATATTATTATAGTCCAGTCGCTTTCGCTAGGGCTTTTAACCTTGCTACTCCTATTAACTTGCTGACCCATTATGCAAAAGGTACGCCGTCATTCTTTAATCTTTGTTATTTAAGTAGAATTTCGACTGCTTATAGAGTTACTAATTCATGATCTATTTCATCAATTCTTTTTTAATTTGATTCTTAATATTGTTTTATACTTTATTTTTATTTTTTTCCTATTAAGGTTGAAAAATTACTTGTAAATATATTAATATTTTAAATTATTTAATTAAAAATTCTCTTTATGTATCCTACTCGCTTTTCAAACTTTTCCTTTACAGTACTTATTCACTATCGCTAAATTTATAATACTTAGCCTTAGAGGATGGTTCCCCTATATTCTGACAAGTTTACTCTCATCATACTTACTAGAGATTTATAATTAGAGACTATTAATGTCACCAATTTTAAATTTAATTTTTATTCTATTTAAATTTCTGTTATTAATAATTTCTAATTAATTTCTGTAATTAAATTAAATTATAAATCTACAGGACTTAGAGTAATCAGTAACCTTCTTTAGAACAAATTTTTGTGTGTATTGTATATCCAACAAACACAAAAGATATGCTAACTCATTCACAATTAAATTAAGTAGTTTCTATTCCCACTTTTTAATAAAAATGTTTAAGTTATTCAATTTATAATATAATTTAAGGCTAATCTGATTTCACTCACCATTACTTTCAGAGTCTCGGTTGATTTCCTTTCCTTTCCCTAATAAAATGTTTTACTTCAGGAAGTAATTTTTAAACAAGGTTTTCCTTAGGATCGCTTTTTAAATTTTAGAAAGAAATTAATTTTTTATTTTTTTCTTGAAGCATTTGGTAATAAATACCTCCTTTTGTATAAATTTGCCTTAGTTTTCCTTAATAACCCCTTTAAAATACTTTTGTTTATATATTAATTTTATAATATATAATTTAAATTTTTGATGTTATAACAATATTGTCATCGATACTTTTATTTGATATTTTCAAATTTAACTATCTATCTTTTTTCATTTCATTAACAAAATATAAAGCTTATAATATTTATTATATTTTTATATAATTTTATTTAATTTATTTTGTTTTATTTAGTTATAAATTATTAATAAAAATAATACATAATTAAATTAAAAACGATTAAAATTAAGCTAAATAGTAAAAATAAAAATAAGGGAAATCAAATTTTATTTAATCTTAAATACTGAAAAAAGGAATTGAACCTTTTTTTTACCATCATGAGTGGTATGTTTTAACCTTTTAAACTATTTCAGTTAAATTTTGCTACAATTTTTATCTAATCAAGATTAACAATTATAAGCAAGGGGATTAACTAATTATCTTTTTAATAATTTAAAATTTTAATTTATATTCTCCTGCTAATCTCTAATATAAAAGGTCTAGTCAGTCTATAATTTTTAATATCTAATTATTCATAAAATAAGATAATCTAAATAGTCAACCCTTTTTAGTTTAATAATTAATAGGTAAAGATAATAATAGTCTAAATTACTCTTGACTAGTTTAAATTTATATATTAGAGTAATTAATTTTATCTTTAATATTCTCATATTAACAGAAATTAAAGTAGTTTACAGTAGAAAAATAAAGATAGAAATATAAAAAATTTAATTTTTATTATTAAAAAATATATAAAAAAAAATAAATTTAGTAAATAAATAAAAAGAGTTAGAGTCATTATCTACAGGACTAATTTAGTAAAAATAAACTATTTATAATTATTATAAAATATTATATAAAATATAATTAATAATTTAATACTAGTTCACTGAATTGTTTCTAAAAATATTAATAAGTTAGGATATAGGAATTTTAAATTTAATAACAAAAACAAATATAAAACAAAAAGAAACACACATAAGTGTTAGATATTTATTTATTATATTTCTAAAGAATTAATTATTAATTAATTAAAAATAGTTGTTTAAAAGTTAAAATTTTCTCTTCTAATATTTGACCACAAAATTATTTATGTTTATTAATATATATCCTTGTTTAACCTAGAACCTTCACATAATTTTACAATTATTTGTTTTTTTAATTTCACAAATCAAATATAAATGAAATAATAAAAATAATAAAAAATAAAATAAACAAATTACAGAATTAGATATCTTAACTCTCTTTTAAGTCTTATATTTATATTATCACTGGATATAAATTAAAATTATTAGTAAAAAAAAGGAATAATTTTATTTAGTTAAAAATTATTAATTAAAATTCTAAATATACTAATTTAAAAATATTATATTATTTAATAGATTAGATTAAACATAAAATTATGAAAAATATTTAAGTTAGTCAATTTAAAACCAAAATATACAATATAAAGGGTAAAATCAGAGAATTGAACTCTGAACATTGTCGCCACAAGACATCATTTTGCCAATTAAACTAATCTTACCTCTTTTAAATTAAAAAGGAGAGTAAGTAATAAGCAGGGGGGGTTAAAATTATAAAAATTAATTAAACAAATTTTGTCCAGAAGAAACAGTGATACTAAATGAACCTCTTTTATTTTTTTTAGTAATTCTTGCCTTATCTGAGAAATTAATTTTACCAGTAGCAGCTGCTCCTCTTCGAATAGTTTTAACTGTTTTTCGAGGTATTACTCTTTGTGTCAATAATCTACCAGCGACTCTAATATTAATACCAGAAAGGAATGCAGGTATAATATTAAAATTAGTATTATCAGTCACTTTATTAATATTTTTAATAATCGCTTTTTCAAAAAGTTTCCTAAAAATAATTCTTAATTTAATTTTTTTAACCATAATACCTAATAAATTTACTAAAATATTACTATCATTATAAGGATAATGTAATCTTATTAAATCTAAATGTACAGGTTTTTTAAAGAAATGACTTAAAATATAACATAATAATTTAAATTTATCTGCAAACACTTTAGTTATTACCACTTTAGATAATTTTCTTAATTTAATTCTTACAGACAATTTAATTTTTCTGTAATTTCTATATTGTTTTCTCATTCTAAATTTTCTTTTAAACCAATTTCTTCTACTCATTTTCTTTCCATATTTAAATATTTTTTTAAATTTTAAAATATTAGGTATAAATAAAAAATAAAATAATTGTATAATAATTTTATCAGGAGTCATAACAAACACTGGTTTACTGATTAAACAATACATAGATTTAAATGAACGAGCTAATAATGTATAAATATTTTTAATTAATTTATTACTGTTACTATTAAAATTAAATCCCATAATATTATAATAAGATAAAATAACTCCTTTTTGATTTGTATTAAAAATACTGATTGCTTTTAAATATTGGTTAATAATAGGTTTCTTTGTATTTTTTAAAAAAAAACTTGTATAAGATTTCTGAGGATAATAATGCATATCCACTGGATTAGAATAAGTAGAGATAGAATCCTGTTTAATATCAAAGGCTTTATTTTTAATTATAGACCTTATTGTTTGTTCTATTTTTAAATAATTATTATTAGTCTTATTTTTAACAAGAGAACTAATATTATTATTAACTAGTTTATTACCAATTAGTAATAACTCTTTACTGTTAACATTTTCTAATGTTTTAATTATCTTAGTATTTAAATTCTTATTAATCTTATTGTTATTAATAATATTAATATTATTATTAAATAAAGAATTAATAATTTTTAAATTATTCTTAGTCTTATTATTATTTTTCAACAAATGAATTTTTTTTTTATTTAAACGAATTTTAATATAGATCTGTTTAAGAAGACTAATTCCTTTTATTTTTAATTTCATTAGTCTATTCTTAAGAATAGGTTCTTCTCTCCATGGAAATACAGACATCCAAAATCTTATTCTATAAATTTTAGCAATTTTATTAAATTTATAATAGTATTTGATACAAGGTTGAAAATGAACCTTAAATAATTCTTTAGGTAAAAATAAACTAAATCTAAAAATTAAAGATCTTAATTTAAAAAAAGGGAAATATTTATTCATTATATACAAATAATTAGAAATAGCAGTGTTTAATTTAAGAATTTTATTATATTTTTTATACTGGTTTAATTCTAAAATCAAAAATAGGTAACTGTATTTAATAGCACAATTTTTGAGTCCATAAGTATATAACTTCAATGCCTTTACAAATATTCTAAATAATCCTTTAACAGTGAATTTTTTTAAACCAATTTTTTGTCTTTGTTTTATCATATTTCTAGTATATTTATTTTTCTTCTCATCACTTAATATTTTTAATATGATGGGACTTTTAAATAAAGGAATCATACGTTTATCTATAATTATACCTTTATACTTATTTTTAAGCATATTAATATTTTTATTATTGTTAATCTTTTTCATCTTTGTTATGTTTGTTTATTGTTGCTCATTACTTTTTAATTTGATCCTTTCTTATAATTGTTTTATATATTTAATTATAAATTAGAATCTTAATTAAGGGAGAGCTGAATTAAATTAATTTATTTAATTATCTTTATTTTCATTAAATGAAATTATAACTTTATTCTTTTTTTTTTAATTTAAAATAAAATTAGTTCACTAGAAGTAAATCCATTTAATATAAAAATCATTTCAAAATTAGTATGGTATACATTGTTCCATTCTCTAGAACTAACTTTGTTTAATAAATGAAATCTGTTTCCAAATTGGAATAGCTAAAATATATTAGATTCACCTTTTTTATTTTTCTTAAACAAATCTGTTATTTTTAAATTTAGATAATTAATTAATAATCTTTAGTTATTAACAATTAGTGGAAAAACACAAATAATATAAATAAATTACCTTGCGAGATTTGAATTAATTTTATATTATAACTTTATAAAGATCTTCGTATTAATTTTATATAATAACTTTATAAAAATCTGAGAATAAAAAAGAATTATGTTTAATTATAAATAGTTAAGGTTTTATATCAAAGTTAATTTTATAGTTTTAATTATAATTTCACTTTCTTTAGCTTCTCTTTTATTTTATTTTTAATTATTCTTATTAAATTATATATTAGTAATTTATATTAAATTATATATTAGTATAATCTCTTTATATTTAAATTCTCTATTATGGAGTATAATAATACCGTGATATATCTTTATTTTATTTATATTAAATGAAAAAAGGGGGGGGGATAAAATAAATTATTCTTAATATTTATTCTTAGAAGGAGATAAAACTAAAATTAAACTAGCAAAATATATTATTATTAATCTTAGTTCAGAAAACATAGAAGTATCTATTAATACAGGAGCGAATATTAAAAATAATAAAGATAATAAACCAATAGTAATATAAAGTGCATAAGTAGTAATAATACCTGTATCTAATTTAGCTATATTAATTCCAGTATTAATGAAAAAATTAGTTAAACCATAAGGTCCTAATAATTCAATAGTTCCTCTATCTATTTCTTTAGATATTTTATATCCAGTTTGTAATCCTGCTGAGACTATAAAATGATTATAAAGGACATCAAAATAATATTTTCCGTTTAAGAAGCTATATAAATTTTGTCCTAATTTGCTTTCAGTTAAATTAATTATAAATTCAGGAGATTTATGATAAATAATAATAGCTGAGACTGCACCAGAGAAACTTAAAATAGCAGGTAATAATTTAATAATAGGGTTAATAGAGAATTCTGCTTCTATAATAGAAATATTATTAGGATGAATAAATAAAGAATTACCAAAAAAATCAGAACCCACTCCAACAAATAAATCTGAGAATATATATCCAAAAAAAATACTAAATAAAGATAAAATTAATAAAGGAAAAATCACTGCAAATTTAGATTCATGTGAATTTAAATAAGCTTGTTTTTGTCCATTTGGTGTTGTTAAGAAAACTAGACTAATTAATCTAAAACTATAAAAGGCTGTAATACCTGCGGTTATAGATCCTAAAATAAAAGCATACATTCCTGTAAAACTATATTGACCATAAGCTAATTCTAATATTAGATCTTTACTGTAAAATCCTGTTAGATAAGGAGTAGCTAATAAACTAAAAGATCCTACTAACATTACTGAATAAGTAAAAGGTAAAAAATTTATTAAACCTCCCATTCTTCTCACATCTTGTTGATCAGCAAAAGAATGAATTACAGCTCCCGCACCTAAGAAGAGTAAAGCTTTAAAAAATGCATGATTTACTGTATGCATTAAAGCTACATTATATTGACTAAGACCTATAGCCATCATCATATATCCTAATTGAGAGATGGTACTAAAAGCAATTATTCTTTTTAAATCATTTTGTAATAAACCACAAGTAGCTGCAAAAAAGGCTGTAGTAGAACCTATTATGGTTATTAATAATAAAACGGTAGGACTAAATTCTAATATTGGAGAACATCTTAATAATAAATATATCCCTGCCGTCACTAGTGTAGCGGCATGAAGTAAGGCACTAACTGGAGTGGGTGCTTCCATACTTCCTGGTAACCAAGAATGAAGAGGAATATTAGCACTTTTAGCTAAAGCTCCTCCTAATAATAAGAAGGCTATTATAGATATAGATGTTTCATTCATATAAGGTGTTAATGAAAAGATAGTGGCATAATTTAAAGAACCAAAGATTGAAAAAAGAGCAAAAAATCCAATACTCATTAACATATCACCTGTTCTATTCATAGTAAAAGCTAATATTGCTGCTTTATTTGCTTGAATTCTAGTAAAATAAAAATTAATCAATAAATAAGAAACAACACCAATAGCTTCCCAACCTACAAACATGACAAAAAAATTACCACCTGTTATTAATAATAACATACCGGCAGTAAAAGCGGATAAATAGGAGAAAAATCTTTGATTATGAGGATCTGAAGATAAATAATCTATAGTATATATATGTATTAAAGATGAACAATATAATACAGCTAAACCTAGTGAAACTGTCAATTGATCATAATATAATTCCCAAGATATGGACATTATTTCTGAATCTACCCAATTTCCTAAATTTATATGTACTGGGGAACCACATATACCTATTTCATAAAAAGCTACAGTCATTAAAAAGGAAGAGATTAATAAACAAGTACAGGTAATAAATTGAGCTCCTGTTACACCGATTTTTCTACCTAGAAAACCTGATACTATTGAACCTAATAAAGGTAAAAGGATTATAGATATATACATTAGCTTTTTAATGAAATAGTTCCTCTTAAACGATAGAAAGCAACTAAAATACTTAAACCAATTACAGATTCTGCACCTGCAATAGATATTATATATATACTAAAAGTTTGCCCAACATTATCATCAAAACCAAAAGAGCTGATTAAAACTAGTAGCGTCACAGCTAATAGCATAATTTCTATAGCTATGATCATAAGGATAATATTTTTTCTATTAAGAATAAAACCTAAAATACCTATTAAAAATAAGATTAAGGATAAATTCATATTTGATGATATTGTTATTTTCTTTTTAGTTACAGTTAATAAATGCTTTATTTTTTGAGATTTTGGTATTTTTTATTTTGTATTTTAAATTTTTGTTTTATTTATCTTTCTTTATATTTGTTTATATTATTGTTTATATTTTTAGTTATATTTTTATTTATATTTTTATTTGTATTTTTATTTGTATTTTTATTTGTATTTTTATTTGTATTTTTATTTTTAAAATAGAGGAACATTTAATCTATTTAAATGAAAGAGTAATTTTAGGGGATTACTCTAATTAATTCAAAGCAAGATTTAGGATCAAATAAATATAGTATTTGATATTCTAGTTATATTTTTTTATATGATTGTTGGCTATATTATTTTTATTTTTTAACTTTGTGTCTATTTTAATAGCATACAAAAAATTACACAAATAAAAATTAGCTTATATAACAGTTAGATGTAAACAGAAAAGAGCTAAATAAAATATCATACAAATAATTACAAATAAAACTAAGGTTATATAACTCTTCTTTTTGTATTTTAATAATAAATTTGAGGGAATTATTATTTTTATTTTATTGTTTTTTCTATATTAATTAAGTACAAACTATAGAAATAATTTAATAAAATAATTTAATAAAAGATAAAATAGTGTAAACATAAAATTAACAGATCAAAACTTAAAATAATAAGAGGATTAACATAAATATCCTTTTTAATTATATTCTTTATGAAAGATAAAAAAACAAATAATATATAGTGTATCAACTAATAAGACCGAGGTTTTTATATTATTATTTTTTAGATAGGTTCAAATATTAAAATATAAAATTTAATTAATATTTAAGCTCCACCCCAGAAATAGATAGCTACAAATAAAAATAGCCAAACTACATCCACAAAATGCCAATAAAGTATTCCTGCTTCAAATCCTTGGTGATGTTGTTTTGTTAACTGATAATTTATCAATCTAATGAATCCTACTAAAATAAAAATAGTCCCCACAATTACATGTAATCCATGAAGTCCAGTAGAAGAAAAAAAAGCTGAACCATAAACACTATCAGAAATTGTAAAACCAGCTTCACAATATTCAAAATATTGTAAACCAGTAAATATTAATGCTAATATTATAGTGGCAAATACACCATTGATAGCTGCTTTTCTATCACCAGCTATTAAGGCATGATGACCATATGTGATAAAAGCTCCACTAGATAATAATAAAAAAGTATTAAGTAACGGTATAGCAAAAGGATCTAAAGGAGTTATACCAAAAGGAGGCCAAGAACCACCAATTTCTATTGCTGGTGATAAACTAGAATGAAAGAAAGCCCAAAATACAGATAAAAAAGCAAATATTTCACTTACTATAAATAGAACGATACCTAACATTAAACCATTTTTTACTTGTTTAGTATGATGACCTAGATATGTTCCTTCTGTAATAACATCTCTAAACCAAAGTATCATACCAGCAACTGTTAAAATAAAACCTATAGTTAAAATAGTTCCACCATTATAATATCCATGCATATATAAGACAGCTCCAATAGCCATATTTAATAAAGAAAAACTTAATAAAATAGGCCAAGGAGAAGGATCTACCAAATGAAAAGGAAAATGTTGAAATTGATTTATATTTATTTTCATATTATATTTTTATTTTTATTTTGTTTTATTTTTATGACAACGAGTAGTATTATTTTATATGTCAGACTTTTTAATTTCTTGTGTGTTTCTTTTTAAATTTAAAAAGCTAGATAAAATATTAACTAAAAAACAGATACGTGTTTACTCAGCTTGCTTAAATTAAAAATTGCTAAATTGTTTATATTATTACATATATTTTATAAAGTAAATAATAATATTAAAATAAAATTGTATAAAGAGGGATTTATAATTAGTATTAATTTTATATTCTAAATTTATTTGTTAATATAAGTTTTATATTTTTATATTTATGTTCCTCTCTTTTTGTTTATATTCTTATATATTTTTAGACTAAATATAAAAAGATTTAATAATAATTATTATAATAATAATAATAATCTAAAAAACATCTCTAAATACAATCACAAATATATATTTATTACTATTTTTATGTTTTTTAATAATTAAAATTTTAAACAGCTTATACAAAAGAATAATATTATACTATTTCAATTTATAGTGATTAAATATAAAAAGAGATAGTATTAGTTTATAAAGATTTATAGGTATAATATAAGGTTTTAGTAAATAAATAAATTAGAGGTTTAATAAAAATCTCACTTTTTTAAATTTAATTTATATTCTTAACTCTTATTATTTTAAAAGTTGGAATTTTGTTTCTAGTCTATACTAGAGTTAAGAGCCTTTAGATTTAAATAAAATAACAAACAAACAAACAAAAAACTAGTGTTTATAATTAGAAAAATAAAAATTTAAATTCTTTTATTAAATTAGGTTTCTATTATCAATGGTTCATAAGTAATATTAAATTAGAAATACAATATCCAACTCTGTAATTTTTATTTTAAGGGTTATAAAAATGAGACATATTATAGGGACCATATCTATATTATTTGAGAAGAATTGATTATTATTAATAATGAGAAAAAGAATATAAAGATAACTATTTAGTGGGAAGAGATCTTATAAAAGATTTTTTGTATTTTTATTTAAAGAAGAAATGGTAAGAAAAAGAGATATTTTATTGAGAAGCTGAATCAATCCATACTAAGAAATCAGGAGAAGATACTGCTTCAACAACAATAGGCATAAATCCATGCCAAACTCCACAAATTTCTGAACATTGACCATAAAATGTCCCAGTTCTTTCAGCCAAGAAAGAAACTTGATTTAATCTTCCTGGTACACAATCTAATTTTAATCCTAAAGAGGGTACTGCATAAGAATGGATAACATCTGATCCAGTTACAATTAATCTTATATGGCAATCTACAGGTATTATAAGTTTATTATCAACATCTAATAATCTAAATTGACCTAATTCTAAATCAGATTCAGGAATCATATAAGAATCAAAATCAACTGATTCTCCACTATCTGTAATAAAATCTGAATACTCATAAGACCAATACCATTGGTGACCTACTACTTTTATTGTTAATGTAGGTGAAATTACTTCCTTTTTTCCTATTTATCTTATAATTAGGTTATAAAATAAGATTTAAATAAAAGGAAATGTGGACTATATCATCAACCTTATATTAGACTTTTAACTATATAAGAATGTTTCACATCTAGTCTCTGAGGAACCTACTTTGGCTAATTAAAATATTTTTTAGCTTTTTGGTTTCCTGCTGATTGTTCTGTATTTATTTTAAATTATATCAAACAAAAAGAAACACAAATTAACAGGTTTCAAGGAGATAGAACAAAATAAATCATTACGATGATTATCACGAATATTTATTTTTATTTCAGCCTACTGTTTTTAGATTTTAACTTTTAGCTTTTAGCTTTTAGCTTTTAGGATTTAGATCTTAAGACAAAAACAAAAAATAGTTATAAAGTTATTAAAACATTTGGTAACTAGAAAATATTTCGTACATGTAATTATCAGAATATCCCAGCATATAGTGAAATTTACAATTAGCCTTTCAACTAAAGGGGACAAAATTTTACTGGATATGTTTATTAAAATTTATTACAAAATCTAAAAAAAATTACTTTTTCTATTTTAATATAGAAATCTGAATTTACAAAATGGTCAATAACAAAGCAAAACAACAAAATTTCGTAATAGCTGTTAGAAAATAGAAATATAAAAAGATTTAGTAAAAAAATAGAATCCAACCTTTTTAACCAATAAGATAAATTAGTTCATCAAATTAGTAAAGATTTGTAATTAAATGTTTCCACAGAATTAACCTCTATTATTGATATAATTAATTATAAATATTTATCATAGTTCTATACTTTTGACTGATATTAATCATATAATGAGTGACTATAAGAAAAATTAAAATTAAAATTAAAATTAAAATTAAAATTTATTAACAGATTTCGTAGTTAAAAAATATATATAATCATATCTTTTTGTATTGTAAATATAAACGTGAGGAATATTTGGGAGCAAAAAATAAATTTGATTGTAATAACGGAAGGCTATATTTCTATTAAGTCTTAGACTTATATTATGCTTTCCATTTAATTTGTTACTACTATTATTGAATTTTGTAATTATCATTTTTAAATAGTAAAATTTTTTAATTATAACCACGTACAGGTTTATCCATTAAATATAATAATCTAAAGGAAGGAAAAGCAATAGCTATTAAAATTAAAGCTGGAGAAATAGTCCATATTAATTCTAGTACAGTTCCATGTGTCAAATATTTATGTGCAATAGGGTTTTTAGTAGAGTTATAATAATACATTATTGAAAAAAGAAACCAAGATACAGCAAAACAAATAACAACTAAATAGAATCCTACCGTGTTATGCAAAGTCACCAGACCTGTATAACCTGGAGCAGCACTATCTTGAAATCCTAATTGCCAAGGTTGTGCTACATCATTAAAGATAGGATTAAAAATAGGATTGTGATACATAATTAAATTAAATTTTTATTGTCGCTCTTAATTTACTTTTTTTCTCTGGAGAAATATTGAACCTTTCATAAATTTGTTTATATTTTTTGTTTATATTTTTTATATTAGGTCCCAGCACTCAATCTAGAAGATAATTTACGCTATAGTAAAAATTGTCTGTTTCTGTTATACTTTGATTCCTGATTCACAATTATTTTTAGGCTAATAGGCAAATTATAATTCTATGACTATTCTAAACATTTTTAAACCAATAGGGGTTTTATAGTTTAAGTTTGCTTTTAATTCAGCGGTAGACTTTATTATAAATTTAGTTAGTATAAAAAGATTAGTTTAATAATTTAGAGATAAATGCCTTGTGTTTAATTCACGACTCTAACTTTAAACAGGTATAAAAAAATAAATATATTTTCAATTTAAACCTAATGAGTTAGTTAAATAGCATCTTAAGATTGAACTTTGAGGTAAGATTCTTATATCTATGTTTATTTGTAACAATAAATTTTTCATTTTTCTTAGGATATAATCTAAAGAGTAAAGGATTTGAACCTTTATAAAATTAAATAAATTCCAAAAAATAATTAAATTATAAAATATATAACAGTTAAATTACAAATTTCACTTTAAATTACCTCTTGTCATTTTCATTTATACCAAAACCCCTTTCTTTATTATCTATACCTTATATTTTTATTATTAAAAGAAAATATAGCCACCTATATAGAGGGGATAATTTATTTATTAAAAAAAGGTTCGTAAGTAAAACTATAACATAAGATTAGAACAAGGCCTTATATATTTATATCACAAATTAGAATTATTAAAATTAATAAAGATTAAATTAGTAAATTGTTTATATATATTTATTGTTTAGGTTTTAAAATAAAAATTTAAAATTTTCTCTAATATTTATTCTTCAGTTGTTGTAGCAAGATCTATTAAAGTATTTTCACTTATTCCTATTAAAGGTACAATTATTAAAAACCAAGAAAAATAAAAGGCTGTTGCGATTTGACCTATTTCTACATAGGGAGTAACAGGATGTTGTGAACCAATCCATAATAATATAATAAAATCAACAACAAAGAACCAGAAAGCTAATTTCATAGCAGGTCTAAATTGATTACCTCTTATTCTAGATAAATCACTTAAAGGTAAGATTAATAATATTAATAACGAACCAAACATAGCTATAACTCCTAATAATTTATTAGGTATTGATCTTAAGATAGCATAAAATGGTAACAGATACCATTCTGGTACTATTGAAGCTGGAGTCACCATAGGATCTGCAGGTATATAATTATCACTATGACCTAATAAATTTGGATAAAAGAAAATAATAAAAGATAAAATTAAGAAAAATGCAAATATAGTGATTAAATCTTTAAAAGTAAAATAAGGGTGCATTGCTACTCTATCTCCATGTGAAGTTACTCCATTTGGATTATTTGAACCATGCACATGTAAGGCGATTAAATGGGCAACGGCTAAGGCTGCTAATAAGAAAGGTAATAAATAATGTAAAGAAAAGAATCTATTTAAAGTTGCATTATTTACACTAAAACCTCCCCAAATTAACTCTACAATATCTTGACCAAATACTGGTATTGCGGATAATAAATTAGTAATTACTGTGGCACCCCAAAGTGACATTTGCCCATAAGGTAGAACATAACCCAAGAAAGCTATAGCCATCATAAGTATTAAAATGATAACTCCAATAGACCAAACTAATATTCTTGGTGATTTATATGAACTATAATATAATCCTCTACCTACATGCATATAAACAAAGATAAAAAAGAAGGAGGCGACATTAGCATGAGTATATCTAATTAACCAACCATTATTTACATCTCTCATAATATGTTCTACACTATTAAATGCAAAATCAACATTAGGTGTGTAATGCATAGCTAAAAAAGCTCCAGTTAGTATTTGTATTATTAAACATAAAGCTAATAAAGATCCAAAATTCCAAAGATATGAGATATTAGCAGGTTGTGGTGAATCTACCACGTATGAATTTAACAATCTAAGTAAGACGTGTGTTTTTAATATTCTCAAATTTTATTTTGTTTCTTTATTATATTATTTATTAAATATTTTTATATAATTAATTTGTATACTTGAAACTTCAGATTTTAAAATTTTAAATATAAACGAAAGATTAAAAAAATGAGTTTAATTAGAATTATAATTAATAATAATTATAACCATGACAAAATGTCATAATATTAGAAAATTTCTTTTATTATTTTATATTATATTATATTTTATGTACTGAGAAATAAAAAGATTTTTTATAGTGAAATAAAATTATAGACTTAATTAAATACTAATAATATTTAATATTAGTTTTGGCACTATAACAATATTTTATTATTAAAAGAATTTTGTTCTTATTAAGCCAAAAAAGATTTGAACTTCTACAGATTCCTCATCAAGAAATCATTCTACCATTAAATTATTGGCTCTCAATGTCACATATTATTAAAAATAAAAAATACTAGTGTATCGTTACTTAACTTCTTTTAACCTATAATTACTATTTTATTTTTGGACTTATTAGGTTAAATTTATTTTATTTCTCTTTTGTCTATTAAACAATCAATATTTAAATTATGTTAATAAAAGAATTAATTAAAAAAACAAAAAGTTGATTTTATTTATCTAATATTTGAGACCCTTAATTTAAATCAGTACTGAAGTTTTATAGAGATTATTAAAATTAAATTTAAATCTTATAACCGTTTCACAAGACTATTTTATCTATTTAAATTTTTAATTCTATACACATAAAGAGGAATAAAAAAATGTTTACACTTTTTAGGCTTTAGTATAAACTTTTTATTAGTAAAATTAAGCTTCTAATATTTATTTTATTATATTTGTTGGCCAATTACTTTTTTTATTTGTTTATATTTTCTTCTCTTCATTATTTTTGTATATTACTAATTTAGATTTAAGAATTTTAATATTATTTAGATGAAAAGAGAACATTTATAAAGTTGAGATTGGAAGAGAGAATTTCTAAAGCTTAAATTAAAATTTTTCTAATTTAATACAAACTATTTGACCTTCAATATCATAATATATTTTTGCTATTTTATACTCAAGAAAACAACCTAATATTGGTAATAAATAACCTCTCTAAATTGATGGTTAATAATCTCATACAAAATTTATAATATTTTACCTCCTTATTTTATATATTGTTATTCAGAAAACCTAAATTTAGAATTAACATTTTTTTAATAAAATATTTCTAACAGATATGTAGAATTAATAATTTCCAGATTTAAATTAAATATAATTAATATAGTAAAATTTGGATCAAAGAATTTTTATTATTTTTTATTTTATTTCTCATTAGATTTCCTTTTTGTTTCATAAACAAGTAAATTTATTTATTGCTTATTTTTGTTTTATATTTAAATTTTATTAAGGTAATGATTTAAATATTTCTAGTTATATAAATCAAATTAATAGGGGATAATTTTAAAAATGAAATTTATATAGTTAAAATTTTATAATTCTCTATATACTATAATAATACCATATAGTATTAAATTATAAAGATTAATAACGATTTATTAAACTGATTAAAGCTTCTATAATAATAAAGAATGGACTAGAATTTTAAGAAATTTTTAGATTAAACTTAACTTTAGAAAATTTACTTTCTATATCATATTTAGATTTAAAAATACAAATAAAATATATAAGCAAATGATGAAACAAATCAAAACAATTAAACTTAAAGTAAATATTGAAAAACTATATCTAATTGTATCTCAATTTTAACTTGTTAGTTCACTATTAAAGTGAGGTAATATTTAATAATCTTGATATTTCTGGTAGTCCCAATACCTTTTATTTTTAATTCTGTTTTTAAATTAATTAAATTGATATTAAAATTCATTTATTTTAATTGTGAAGATAAAAAGCTAGAAAATAAATATAAAAAATGAAAAGAAGAATATACACTAGTAAGGTGAAATATCAAATGCGACTAATATACTTGGTACTAGTATAATAAAAGCTACAGCGACTGGTAATAGATTTAGCCAACACAATGTAATTAATTGATCATATCTTAATCGAGGTAAAGTTGCTCTAAACCATACAAAGAAAAAACAAAAAATACAAGTTTTCAAACCTAATATAATAGCTTGAAGATTTAAAAATGAATCATTTACAAATAATTCTGGAATATTATATCCACCAAGGAATAAAATAGCAGTTAAACAACTAAATAATACAATAGATGAATATTCTCCTAGGAAGAAGAAAACAAAAGGTACTGAAGAATGTTCAGTGAAAAATCCAGCTACTAGTTCTGATTCAGCCTCTTGTAAATCAAAGGGTGTTCTGGAAGTTTCTGCTAAGATAGCTATGAAATAAAAAATAAAAACTGGTAATAAGGGAATAATAAACCAAATAGCTTGTTGAGTTTCTATTATAGCAGTTAAATTTAAAGAACCTGTTAATAAAATAATAATAAGTATTGCTGAACTTAATATTAATTCATATGAAATCATAGCTGCGGTTGATCTTAGAGAACCTAAAAAAGCATATTTAGAATTTGCTGACCAACCTGCTAATAATACTCCATATACACCTAAAGAGGATAAGGCAAAGGTGTATAATATACCTAATGAAAAATCAGAAATTGCTAATCCTTGACCAAAAGGTATTATTCCCCACAAATATTTACTCGTATAATTTAATAACATTAATTTTATGATTATCGGGATTGTAAATTTAAATACCATACTCAGATAGAAGATTAAGGTTATCAGATTAAACAAAATAATTATTTTTATTATTTATTAAAAAGCTAAATTAAACAAAATTTAAGGAATTATATTATAATCTTAAAAAATCTAAATAAGAAGGAGAGCGAGGATTTATTTATACATATTCTATTTTTAATTTTTCTACTAAGAGAATTAAAAATTAGTTCTAAGATAGAATTAAACATAAAATATTCTAATGTGAATAAAAATCAAATTTTTAAACACTATTTAATATTCAAGATTCCAATAACTTAAATAGAATTAAAATTACCTATCTTAATAAACAATAATTATATTCTTAAAAAACAAAAACAAAATTTCTAACAAATTCTACCTTTGTCCAATAAAATATTTAATACTAAATTTCAGTAGGTTATCCTTTTATTTTATTAGAGACTAAAATTATTTAAAAAAACAAAAACAAAATTGATTCACTTTTATTTTTTAAAAAGAGAATATAAAGGAAGAATTTTTATTTCGTTCTCAAGTTAAAACATCTAAAATAGAATCTAATATAATTTCTTTTTAAACCTCAGTCAAATTCTTTTTATTGATATTCTATCTTTACGTGTGAGAGTATTTAATGGTAGCAATTAATTTATGTTATTAAAATATCCAGTATATATATAATTTGGACTATATCTTTAATATAATAAAAACAAAAAATAGAAATAGTGAGATTGTCTCCTATATTCAAAAAACAAAAAAAATATAATCTATTCTTAATATATTATTTCACGTATAGTCTCTGAGGAACCTACTCTAATTAAAATTATAATTATTTGGTTTCCTGCTGATTGTTCATTGTACCATACTTGAAATTGTTACTCCATCTTCAATAATTAAAAAGGAGTATTCAAGCCTTTAGAAGTTTCCAGCATATAGTGAAATTTTAATTAAGCCGGGTTTATTTAACCTAATAAACTGAATACTAAAGCAGAAACAGGAGCTAAATAAAATATTATTTTATTGGATTGAGAAGGAATTACAGTCTCCTTAAGTATTAACTTTAAAGCATCTGCAAAGGGCTGAAGTATACCATAATACCCTACTGTATTAGGTCCTACTCTTCTTTGATGGGCAGCTAATTGTTTTCTTTCAATAATTGTCATAAAAGCTACTGATAGTAGAACAGGTAACAGTATACTTAAAACATCTATTAAATTAAGAAGTATACTTGTTAATGTTAATATAAAATTATTTGTTATCATTTTTATTAAATTTTATTTTATTTCTCATTAGATTTTCCATATTAATATTATTAATATTAAAATATTAATGAAATCACTGTATAATTATATTTTGTTATACAGCCAAGATATAAAATCAAGTTATTATCCTAAAAAAGAATTAAAAATTTTTAATATTAATAAAGAGGGTTAACTAAAATAATACAATAAAAATGGATTAAATTAAATAAACCCTAGTAAATAAACTGTAGTGAGTATATGAGAGCTCCTAATTTATGAGGATTCACCGTTCATATATGAAAAGACTCTGTTATTATTTATTTTAATTATTTCATCTTTGGCAAATTAGAATTGTTTATTTATTTTAGTTTTATATTTAAAGAGGCTCAATATAGAAAAATACCTAAGGAATTAACAACAATTTAAAATTTAACTTTGTTAAAATTGTATCTTATTTCTATCTTCTTAAATATTAAATTGACAACCCTCTAAACCTTACAAACAAAACAAAACAAAAACAAAACTAAAAAGAAGATATTTATATTTAATTACCTTTAAATTTAAAAAGGATAAATTTTTATTTTATAATTTATGTATATCATATCTGTTTATCTAATATTTTGTTTCTAAATCATTTTTTTAGCTTATTCTCTTTTTAAATATATTCTTTATATATATCATAGTAAACTAATGATTTTTATCAGTATAGAATCCTTTCAGAAATTACTTATATCCTTATAAATTTTACTTAATATATTATTTTTATTTAAAAGCTAATAAAGGTTTAACCTTGACCAATTTAATAATAAGAGTTTAGGACTAGATATTATATCTCTGTTAAGGTAAAGCTTATAATCAGAAGACTAAAAGATTATTATCAAGAATAAAATATCTATACAAGATAGAGCCTAGTTCTTCTATTTAAATTGAGATCTAGTTCTAAAAAGAAATAAAAAAAAGGGGATTGTTTATTTTGTTTATTTTGTTTCTTTTGTTTCTTTAGTTTCTTTAGTTTATTTTTGATAAAGAAAAATTTAAAGGCAAATCCTATATTTTAGAGTTTAACAAATATTCTAAAATAAAAGTCTTAAATATTCTCTCTTTCCTTTTAATTTTATCTCTACTATTACTATATTTTAGGTTAGATAAAGATAGTTTCAGAATGTGAACAAAAAATCAAACAAGAATTAACCAATTTAAACTTAAGAAGTCCCAAAGAGGAATAATATTTTTAAGACTACAATTATATTACTAACAAATTTAATAATCTAAAAACTATTTTTGTTTTATTTTATCTAGTTACCTTTATATTTATAGTTCTATTAAAGTCATTTAGAAATTAAAATTTCAATTTGTCTAAATGAGGGGTACTATTAAAAAGAGAAATAAAGGTAAACAAAACTAAAAAGAAAAAATAAAAATTTTAATTTTTTTTATTTGTTTAATTAATTTTGTTCTTTTTGACACTATAACAAGATTTTAATTTTTTTTGTTTTTTAGCCAAAAAAGATTTGAACTTCTACAAATTCCTCATCAAGAAATCATTCTACCTTTAAATTATTGGCTTTCAAGATTTTAATTAATATCTATAATATTGTTTAACTTAACTTCTTTTAACAGATATTTTAATATTTGTTAACTAAAATTTTAGTTATAAATAAATTTTAGTCCTGTTATTACATTTAAATAAAATATAAAATACAAGGCCTATAATTAAACTAATAGTGATTAACTATTTCTAATTATAAAACGTTAGAAAATTAGAATTTCTTTCAATAATAGAGTCATTTTATATCCACTACTAATCTACATTACTGTAATTTTTTCTAGGCATATTTAGGTTTAAATTTTAAAAGAATAGTATTAAAAAAGAAAAAGAACAAAAATTAATAGTTGGAATTATAATTCTTCTACTCTTAACAGACAAAATAATAATAATCAAGATTTCATAATTACACTAAAATAGAAAGAGTAAACTAAAATAAAAATGTTTATTAAAACAAACTTACAAATAAATAAATTAATTCTTAGAATTAATTTAAGATAGGCAGTAGTTTAAGCGACTCTTAACTAAGATAGGTTTAATTTTATGCTCAGACCTGAATCAGTTATTCTAGTAAATTAGATTTAAAAAACTAGAATATTTTTTTATTTAATTTAGGAATTTATCAGAAAGAAAGAATTTTATATATAAATAAATTATATAATAAATTTATAAATTTTAATAAATTAATTGTCTAAACAAACAGAATATAAATTATATAAGAAATAGTCTAATATTTAGTGGGCTCTTAGCTTAATTGGTAGAGTACCTAATTGTCAATTAGGGATGTTCCAGTTCGAATCTGGAAGAGCTCGTATAGATGATATTATCTTTAAGGTTATAGTTTATTAGTTTTGTTAATTTTTATATTTAGTATTAAATATAAACTATATACAGATTTATTTTAAGATTAAAATTAAAAAGAATAATTATTCTTTTTATTAAAATTTTAACCATTAATATAAAATTAAGCATGAGACACTTAAAGAATAATCAGAGAATAAATAAACAAAAACTAATAATAAACAAACAAAAAGGGTATAACTTTTGCTGATCTTTTTGTACTGTATAATATATTAGAAGAGCAGTTTTTCCTTTAATCGGATAAAAAAGAAAAAGAATTAGATATTGTCCAATTATAAAAAGATTTGGAAAAATTTAGACTAGTGAAAGAATATAAATTATCATTGAAAAATTAAAATCCAATAAATTTATGTCTAAAAAAAAAGATAGTTGAATTAAGGAAATGTACTAAGAATAGAATAAAAAGAAAGGGTAAAATATGTTTATTCTAAATATAAATTAAAGTTAAAACTATACCCTAATTAAAAAAGAGAAGAGAAATTAATTAATGATTAATCTTTTCTAATTTCTAATACTATTGGAAAGATTAAAGGATTGGAAATAAAAATATTCTAATATTATAATAGCAACTGTAAATTAGTCCTCTGTTATTATAATTTAATAATAATAAAAATCTTAGTTTCTTAATTTATATAGTCTACTTTTGTTATATTTTACACTAATCCTAATTTTTTTATTTTAAAAAAAGGAAAGAGTATTTAAACTATAAATTAATTTTAATAATATTAAAATAGATTTTAATATTAGCTGACATTTCTAAACAAAAACAGAGATTAGTAGAGTATTATTTACCTTAATTGTATTCTACAAATTTATTTTTTTTTAATAAACAAAATAATAAGTCTCTTTAATTTCTGCTTCTTATTTAAATATGTCTCTTTATTTAAGGAGTAGAGGATTTGAACCCCTGTCTGTAAAGTGTAAATTTAATGCTAAACCACTCAGCTAACCCCTTTATATTTAGTTAAATTCTTCTTAACTTAATTAAAACAATTAAATAAAAATAAACTTATAAAAATAAAACTAGTCCCTTCTTGAAATTATCCGCTTATCTGTGAGTATCTCTAATTATTCTATTTTTTGTAACTTTAATAAATTAGATTAGAAATTATTGAATTTTATTCTTTAGTTTAATTTGCTGATTCCCTCTTTTTACTGTTTGTTCTTATAATTTATTCTAAATATAAATTAAAGTTCTGTTCTATTCTTGTCTCTTTCTATTTAATTACAAAAAATATTACTGTTCTTTTTATAAATAGAATAAGGATATGAAAGATTATATAATATTAATTACCGTTTATTTTAAATCAAATTAAAATATATAGACGTTTTTTGAGAAGAGAAATTAATTAACCTTAAATTTAAGAAAAGAAGTTTCCTATTCTGTAGTTTGTCAAGTCTCTAAAAAAATTAGAATTTCTTAGATTGTTTTAATTAAAAGCAATTAATGAAAACAAAGTATTATTCTTTGTTTATATAAAATTAATAATTATATTTATTAAAAAAAGTATTATTCTTTGTTTATATAAAATTTATTATTATATTTATTATAATAATTATTATTATCTTAATTTAAACTAAAGTATTACAAAAAGGGGGGTTTCATTTAGTTTATTTTACAGCAGCACTTTCCAGTACAGCTACCTTGCTATGACTTTTGAGATGTTACTTAAATGAGTTAACAGATGCTAATTAGCTTAACAAAGGTGTTTTTAAATAAAAGACTAATTACAATATATAACTATTGTATTTTAATATTAGCATACAAACTAAAACTTTATATCAAAATAATAATATAAATTTTCTTTATTAAAGGTATAACCTCGCAGCAGTTTCCCCCAGTTTAAGCTTCGCCCCAGCGACAGACAGTTAGTTCATCCCGAATGCTTACTTCACCGTTGCGCTACTAATCAACGATTACTCGAAATTCCTTCTTCATGTCACCGAATTACAGGCGACAATCCGTTAAATTATTTAATTTTTTAACTTTTTTTAATGATTAGCTATTCCTTCTGACCCTTGAAATCTTCATGATCACTAATTAGCCAAATAGCTAATAGCTTATAGGTCTAGTTTTGCTTCACTTTGTAAAAGTTTTCGTGGCACGTCTATAGCCCAGTTCATGAGGACCATAACGGCTTGTCTTAGCCCCAAATGAAAATATTTAAGATTCATTAATTGTTAAGTATAAATTAACAACAGGGATTTCGTCCGTTAGTGGAGTTAACCTCACTTCTCACGGCACGGACTGACGACAGCCATGCAACACCTGTAAACGAATTTTTAAATATTATAAAAATTACTCAATTAGTTTCTTCTTATTCAAAATAACCTAATTGGATATGCAAGAACTGGTAAGGTTTTACGCGTATTCTCGTATTAAATAACATGCTTCACTTCGTTTGCTTCGAGACCGACTAATTTTTTTGGTTTCAGTTTTGCAACCGTACTCGCAAGGCGGAATGGTTATCGTGTTAACATCATTACTAGTTTTTAAAAAAACTAACAAATCACCATTCATCGTTGACAGTGAAAGGTATCTGGGTATCTAATCCTATTTCCTATTATCACCTTCGTTTCTCAGCGTCAATCAATACTAGATAAAAGCTTTCACCGTTAGTATTCCCCTTAGTATCTGCGGATATAACCCCTACTCTAAGTATTATTCGGCTTATCCTAAATTTGATTCTAGCTTTAATTAGTTTATTTCTTTTCTATTACACCCTTCCTTGCTTCATCTGTCACTAACTCCACAAATATATAATGCAACAGAGCTATTAGAAAGAATTAAATTTTCAAAGCAGCCTACACACCCTTTACGCCTGATTAAGATGACTAACGTTCGCGTCTCTGGTCTTACCGAGTCTTCTGGCACCAGTTTTGGACAACACTAATAATAAGGTGATATCATTTTTTTCCCTTATGTTATCACAATCATCATCAATTAACGATTCATGTGATTTCAGTTAGCTAGTTCACTCTTGCGAGCATTGACTAATATTCTTGACTGCTGGTAGTGTACACTACTTGGGGCATCTCATTCCCAATGTGGCCAGAGGTTCTATCAAACTTGGCTTTTGATCGTAGGCTTGGTAGGCTTTTACCCTACCAACTACCATTAAACAATATAAATTGAATCTTATAGCAGAAAATTTCCTTTTTTGTATGATTAAATAGCAATTTTATCATTTATTTTTCTTTTTGACCTATTTAACTCAAATTAATTAATAACACTAATAATATTTTTACTATTTCTAAGAATTTTATATTTAATAAAATAAATCAATTAGAGAAATAAAATATCTCCGAATTAAGGAGTCTATAAGGCATCTAATTTATAATACTCACCTATACACCTTGTTCTTATTTATTTGATTTTTTAACTTTAGCTTACATAAATTTTATATTATATAATTTTTATTATAATTCTATTTTAAAAAATAAAACTTTTCAGTAACAACGATTTGCATGTCTTAAAACTACTGAACAACGTTCAATCAGAACCAAAATTAAATTCTTACTGCAAATTAGATAACTATGTTTAAATTTAATTATCATATTTTATATGCTTAATGCAATATTTATTATCTCTTTTATTTATTATTTCTTTTTTTAGTATCTTATTTATATCAAAAATATTTATTCAGATCAACAAAAATTTAAAACCTCCATTATATTTTTATAGTTTAAATTTATATACCATAAAAGAGTATTAAAAATAATATGTTGTGAATAATAATATTATTAATAATTAAAAAATTAGTTTTAATATGTTAGACGCTATCTATAGTAAGAAATTACTAAATTATGTTAGCAGCAGCAAAATACATAGGAGCAGGTTTAGCTTGCTCAGGACTAATTGGAGCAGGAGCAGGAATCGGAACAGTTTTCGGATCTTTAATCTTAGCTACAGCTAGAAATCCTCAACTAAAAGGACAATTTTTCAATTATGCAATCTTAGGGTTCGCTTTAGCAGAAGCTACAGGACTTTTTGCATTAATGATGGGTTTCCTTTTATTATATTCTTAATTTTATCTAAGAAGATATAACAGAGAACTAAAAAATATCTGTTTTTCTATATTGTCTAATTTTTATTTTCTATTAATTTTTATTAATCTATTTGTAGTTTATATTTAAGAAAACAAAAACAAAGATAAGAACACTAAAAGGAATACATATAATCAGCATCTTTCCTAATCCTCTGAAGGGATTAATAATAATATTTTCTTTTAAATAATTTAATAATTTTAATATTTTATTTTTAAGTTTATTATATAGAGTGTTATTATCTTGATTTAAATTATTAATATTTATAGGAATATATTGATTATTTACTAATTTTTTATCATTACTTCTTGTTAATATCATTTCTAAATCAGATTTAATTTTGATGCTAAGATCTTTGAAAGATTTATAAAATCTTAAAGGGATATTCTTTTTAATTTTATCCCCTTCAAATATAAATTTAACTTCCTTAAAAGTTAAACTATCTCTAGGTACACCCGCAAATAAAGATTTTTCTACTATATTATTATTATTGTCTAAATAGTAATATCCGTATTGTTTAATACCTAAGAAATATGCTTCTTTAATTATAATACCATTTAATTCATCTTTCATTAATCCTATATCTTTACCGACCAAACTATCATCTAATTTTTTAGATGTGAATATTGAATCTGTATCTGTATATAATACATCCCCATTCATTTTGAAGGGTAACATATGAGTTCTAGAGTAGGCAGTAACTGCTGCAGCTAGAGCTACATTAGATTTCACTTCAAATGTAATACTGTTATTTAAATTCATATCTAAATCTAAATTTAATTTAGTTAATATGTCATTATCTAAATTAGCTTGTAATAACATACAAGATTTTTCATTATTAATTAATATCATAGTTTTAACAATTCTAGAGACTAAATATTTTTCAATATCATGATTATAAACATTAACAGTTTCAATAATATCTTGTTTTCTACCAAAGATTCCGTAAAGTTGATTAAGATGCATTTTAGCAATAAATCTAGATGCCCCTGTACTAGTTTTCTTTTTATTATAAAAATGATATACATAATCATTAAATAAATCAATTTTACTGAATTCATAGCCTCTGAGAATTTTAAATTTATAACCATATTCTAACAAAGCTTTCATTTCTTCAGTAAAATATACGCCTTTCCATGTTCCGTGAGGATAAATGATTTTACCTTGATGTTTATAAGATAACATTGGTCTAACATTATTAGGTACATAACATTGAGCTTCAAAAAATCCAAATAATTCAGTATCAACTGTTAAATCAATATTAAGATTATTATGATATTTAATTATCTTAAATGGCATAGGTTTCATCATACTATAAGGATATAAAGAATTTACATCGTAATAATGTAAATTTTCTCCATATCCTATATAATAATCCGTTCCACCACCAAAATAACTTCTTCTAATAAATTTGTCGGTAGATCCTTTGAGTATAGGAATCTCAACCTTAAGAAAATGAGTTCTAAATATTTTTAACGATAATGAACTAGTAGATACTATAGAGGTAATATCAATATTAAATTCTCTTAAATAAATCTCTTGAGCTTTTAATAGAGCCTTTAATAAAGCTACCGAATCTTGTACTGCATAATCTTTAAATTCTTTAAATAAGGTATCTTCACTAAAGATATTTAAACTATTAAATTTAGGATTGTATTTACTTAATTTACCTTCAACATTAAACACTTCACACAACTGGTTTAAGTTAACAGGAAATATTCTATATGAGTCTAACCATTTAATTTTGTTAAATTTAGTCTTCATATTAATAGTAATAAATTTATTTTGATTATCAATTATAGTACCTATTGAACTAGGTTCGACTTGTTCAGATAAACCTTTATATATAAAATAACCATCAAAGTTACCTAAATTGTGAACAAAAATATATTTTAATGATTTGTTAGTAATGTATAATAGGTATTCCTCCCACAAATTAGATATAGCTAATTCTTTATTTACAAATAATAATTCAGAATCAATTAAAAATAATTTTGCTAAATTTGATAATATATTTTTTATTTAAAATATTAGCTAATTTAGGTATAGTTTCACCTATAATTAATAATGGTAGATTCATTTCTTTAAAATTTTCTTATAATAATTATACTGTTGAATTTAGAGATTCTTATCAATTATTACCATCAAGCTTAAGAAAATTAAGTAAATCATTTAATGTTGATATTATTAAAGGATTGTTTCCTCATACATTTTTAAATAATAAATCTGATGATATATTAAACTATATTGGTATTATTCCATCAATTCAATATTTTCTTGATACTATTTCAATTAATGAGGATTTATTAGAGAATATCAATAATTTAATAGATTATTTTAGAAAATATATTAACATTCCATGGAATCTTAAAGATGAAGCTATTAAATATTGTGAGTTAGATTGTATTAGTTTATATCAAATTCTAATTAAATTTAATACTTTAATTTATAATAAATGGCAATTAAATATGAATAATTATCCAACTCTACCTTCATTAGCTTTTGCTATTTTTAGAGCTCATTATTTAAAAGATAATTCAGTTGTACAAATCAGTGGTCAAATCTATGATGATATAAAAGAAAGTTATACTGGAGGAGCCGTAGATATGTATATACCTGAAAATAAAGCTGATGAAAAAGTATATGTTTATGATGTTAATTCATTATATCCATTTGTAATGAAAGAGAATATTATGCCTGTAAGAGATATTAAATACTTTGAAGGTGATATTAGAAAATTTGATCCTAATGCATTAGGTTATTTTTATTGTAAAATAAATACTCCAGATAATTTAGATCATCCAATATTACAAAAACATATTAAAACTGATAATGGTTTAAGAACTGTTGCACCATTAGGTTCATTTGAGGCTATGATTTATAGTAAAGAAATGGATAATTTGATTAAATTAGGTTATTCATTTGATATAAAATGGGGTTATACATTTACAGGTGAAAATATTTTTGAAGATATTATTAATGATTTATACTCATTAAGATTAACATATTCTAAAAGTGATCCTATGAATTATATAGCTAAAATATTATTAAATAGTTTATATGGAAGATTTGGAATGGATGATCATTTTAGTGAATGGAATGTCATTGACAAAGATCTATTAGACTCATTTTTAGATAAAATGGATGTATTAGATATTATTGATCTAGATAATAAATTATTAATTCAATTTAAATCTAAGGATAATATTGATAAAGATTTAGTGGCTCATAATACTAATATTGCAATAGCTTCTGCAATTACTGCCTATTCTAGAATACATATGTAACAGTTTAAGAATAATAATTATAAATTATTTTATTCAGATACTGATAGCATATATATTAATAAACCTTTAAATGATTCATATATTAGTTCAAATGAATTAGGTAAACTAAAACTTGAAATGATAGCTGATAAAGCTATATTTTTAGCTCCAAAAGTTTATGCTTTAATATCTAATAATAAATTTATATATAAAGTTAAGGGATTAGATACTAAACTAACATTAGATAAAATTATAGATGATAACAGACTGACAATGGATGATTTTGAATCTTTATTAATGAAAGATTCATCTATAAAAATTAACCATGATAAATGGTATAAATCTTTAGAAGATTCTACTATAACAGTTAAAGATCAAATATATACTTTAAAAGTAACATCTAATAAAAGAAATTTGATATATGATAGTAATAATAAATTAATTAATACTAAACCATATATCATAAAAAATGTAGATTAATATTCTACATACTTTTAATAACCCATAACTATAATTTTAATAACCCCTATTTATTTAACAAACAAAAACGGTAGATGACAAAATGGGTAGTCGCTCCTTTTGGCTAGATAAATATTGCGCGTTCAAATCGCGCCTACCGTAGCGGGGAGAAACATCTATCAAAGGTTTCTCTACACTACAAGTGAATGTAATGCTTAGTTGCAAGATTGATAATAATTAAGTATCCCCAACACGTTGAGTGCTGACTCGAACGTATTATTTAGTGAAAACTTGCTCTGGAAACGGGGTAGTCACTGTTAGGTAAATGGTTAGATCTTCAAAAGATCCTTCCAATGGACGCTGCCCACCTAATACTGAAACAAAGTACCGTTAACGGTGGATGAGCTCACCTGGGCGTTGATAAGCCAGTGCCGCCCTGAAGGAACCTTAACGGGTTTAAACCTCCATCGTCCTAATAAACGATTTATGTTAAAAGTTAGCATCGGGTAGTACCAGAGCTCTCGCGTAATAGCCGACATCGAGATAATCTGATACCAACCCGGGATCTAATAATGGATCTCTTTCTCAAAGTTACGGCGCCCCTCTCTAACGAGGGAAACCGATGTACATTATGAACCACGCCATTTCAATGTAAAAATCATTGATTGGGTGATAACCGTAAACAATCGCCCATTAAAATTTTAAATTATTGAAACAATTATTAGCTTTAATTCAATTGATATGTACTAAATTAATCCATATGATTAAATCATTGGAGAAAAATGTGTATTATCTTAAATTGGTCAATCTTTTTAGTAACTTTAACTCATCCATCTATATTATTATTAAAGTTTTTAAATTTAGTTTAATCCTAAGTTTGATCTGGAGATTAGTATTAATATTAAACGTTATTATGGGTTTTGATATATATTTTTTAATTAGTTTAATTATATCTTTTTTATTATCTTATTTTGTATTAGGTGGATTTAAATCTTCTTCTGATAGTAATATGTTTATAAATTATTTTAAATTATTTATTAAAAATTTTTTTGTTTTAAATATTTTTGTATTTCTTATATTTTCTTTTTGTATATATTTTGAATATTTTCCTGTAATTGAATGTAGTTCAGATGATATACCTATGAATAGTGATAATGATAGTAGTAATAATAATAAATCTATTACAGAAAGAGATATTATTAATATTAAGAGTGAAAGTGGTGAAGATGGTAAAGATTATTATAATTTTAAAATAGATAAAAATAAATTAGATAGTGTTTTAAATAAGAGTGGTGAAATTGTTAAAAATATAGGTAATAATATAGCACCTAATATAGGTGCTGGTGCTGCTGCTGGAACAGTTGGTGGTGCTGTAATTAAAGCTACAGCTAGTATGCCTACTACTCAACGTTTGGGACTTTTTTTTGTTAGTACAGCTGTTGCTGCTGCTGGTACAAAAGCTGGATTATCTGCTGCTGGTGCTTTAGTTAATAATATGGATTTAAATGATCAAAATAAGAATTCTAAACAAGGTAATCCTGATATAGATAGAATACCTAGTCCAGATGATAATATGTTTAATAGTGCATTAGAATCTGGTGATTTACAAAGTCCATTAGAAATAATATTAGATTCTCAATTAACCTTAAATATTTTATTATTAGTTTTAGTTATATCTTTAATAATTATTATGTTAAATATATTTGTATTAAATACAAATATAAATATAATAAATAGTTATATTATAAAATATTTACCTAATAAATATACAGATAAATATAAAAATTATATTGAAAAAGGTAAAGAGTATAATACTATGTTTATGCTGGTTATGTTTATTATTAATAGTATATTATTAATATTATTTATTTTAATAAATATTATTCTCTCTTATGAATTATCTAATAATACTGATGATTATGTTAGTGTATATAATTATATCCATAACAATAAAAGTTAATTATTAATTTTAAGTTTTATCAGTGGAATAAATAATAATACAAATAAAAAAATATATATCAAAACCCATAATAACGTTTAATATTAATACTAATCTCCAGATCAATGTTATAAATAAACTAAATCTTAATAATTTAAGAAAAGTGTAGAAGTAATAGTTAAAGTTACTAAAAAGGTTGCCCAATTTAAGATAATACGTATTTTTCTCTAATGATTTAATCATATGGATTAATTTAGTACATATCATCTGAATTAAAGCTAATAAATTTTATATTTATTAATCTCATCTTTATTAAAAGGTTTACCCTATTCTTCAAATATTATTTAATATACTACTCTATATTTATTAATCTCATCTTTAAGGCTAATCTCTACTCAGAGAAGATATTATGTTTCTTATTAGTTTCTCCAATTTATCTTCTAATCTAGTAGTGTTACTGAATTAACTCTCTAAATTTGTAATTGGTGTGTATTGTTTTCAATACACCATTTGACTTATTACACCCCTTCCCTATATAATTCTATTACAGAAAGATACTTAGAGCCTACGGATTTAGATCCTTGATTCTAGAGATTAATAGAATATTAAAGGGTACATTGTTTTGTTTCAACAACCCTTTTAAAGAATAACTAATAAGTTACAATTATACCTAAGAATTTAATAAAAAATAATAAAATAATATCTGATCTTAGTATTAAATTATTATAGTATAAGGGGTTTTCATAATAAAAAGTATGTAAGATAATAACTAATAATATTCTTAACCTTAATTATATCTGGTTTAGTCTTAATAAATTTATTATTCTCATAAATGATAAAAGGTTGTGCCTGCTAATGTATAGATTTTCTATTTTACAGTTGAAGCTTCTATTGATTTAGATCTTTTTTCAGAACTAATTTGTATAGTTGATTCTAAAAATTCAACCCTTGTTTAGTATAGTCATTGAAGGTGTCATAGGTTATATATTCCTTTGTGCTCTTCTTATAATAATTTTATATATTTTACATTCACTTAAATAAATCTAAACCTTAATATGAAAATAAAAATATTTAACCCTAAAATCTTAAAAATATTAATATATCAAAAATAAGTTTAACTTTAAATTAAGTAATAAGGTGTATTAAAATAGATTTGATCCATTCACTTTGTTATTAAAGATTCATAATTGTATTGTAACTATCAAATTATAAATTAAATTTACCTTTTAGTCTTTAAAAGCTTTATATAATTAAAAATAAAAACCAAAAAATGATTATATTAACAAAAGATATATAAAAACAATAAAAATTATAAAAGAGTTAAAGGTCCAAAACAAAAATAATCGTTTAAATTAAACGGTGGATGACAAAATGGCCAGTCGCTCCTTTTGGGTGGGAGAAATATTGCGCGTTCAAGTCGCGCCTACCGTGTTTAATTTATTTTTATTTTCTTTTATTTTATTAGAATATGATCACTATCTTATTTTTTTATTTAAAAGAAACGGTTACAATAATTTTAACAGTGATAGGTAGTAATGATAATAGATGTCTGAATATATTCTCTGAATACAATAAACTTAATTTAATATATAAAAGTTAGGAAGAACCATTTAAAAAATATAAACAAAAATCTAGTAAAAATCTTGTACTATTGAAATTAATCATAATTATTTATAAATTAAATATATAATAAATTATTAAATTACAAGTCACAAACAGGTCTTATGGCTGAGTGGTTTAAGCGAGGTACTGTTAATACTTTTTACAGAGGTTCAAATCCTCTTAAGACCTTAAATTAAAATTCTAAATTAATGACAATAAAAGACACAACAGACAAGACACAAAACACAAATTTCTTATTTATATAAATTATTAAATTAAATTTATCTTAATTTCAAAATTTAAAATATATATATAAAAGAGAATAAAAAACAGAAACAAACAGTGAATAGCAAAAATAGCGAATGTGTTGAAATTTGGTAAACAATCTTCTCTTAAGCAGAAGTGGGAGGTATCCCTTAAGAGTTCAAGTCTCTTTGTTCGTAGTCCTGTTTCAAAGATAGTGTAAATATATATTTTATTAAAAAAAGTATATTACAGCGAGATAGTGTAATAGGTAGCACAACAGTCTCATGATCTGTTAGTTTAGGTTCAAAACCTGATTTCGCTAAAATAAAATTTACTTGACATTTATTAAATAGAAACTAATAATTAAAATTTGACTTTAGAAATTTTAAACTATAATCTTTAATTAGCAAGAGTCACTAATAGTGGATTATGGATTAATATATTTATTTTTTAAAAATAGAAAGGTTTAATTTTTATATATACAAAACAACACAAAAATTAATTAATTCTTAATTATTGTTATAACATTAATTTAAAAATAACAGAGAGATATAATAATATATTTATATATAATATAAAATTATAAACTAAAAAATAAAATAAAAATAAGATCCTTTAGTATAGTGGTTCGTACAGCTCCCCTTCAAGAAGCTAGGATCAGTTCAATTCTGATAAGGATCAGTATTAAAAATAATAATAAACAAAGCCTAAATTTGTCTGTGTCTAAAAATTAATTAGTTGATATTTAGATATAAAATAATTGTAAAAGATGAAAAATAATTATTATATTAATTTAAAATTCAATTTAAAAAAATTAATCAAAATAAAAACAAAAAATGCTCACAAAATTATTTTAATAATAATTAAAAACACTATAATATCAAATTTAATAAAATTAAAAAAAGGGAATAATTTTCATTGGTAAGATAAGACAATTGCTAATTGTTCGGGTTAATCCCCTTAGGTGTTCAATTCACCTTTATTCCTAAATACACAAAATAAACATCTATAAACATAAATATAAGTATAAAAATCAAACAAAAATAAATACAAACAAAAAATAAAGAGTTAATAACAATGGAGTAAATATTTTATTTTAAAAAATATAAAAACACTAAAATAAAATGGAAAATAGCTGACAAAGACAAAAATTAAGGGAGATACAACAAATGGGTTGGTTTAATTCTACAAATGCTAAAGAAATTGGTACCCTTTATTTAATTTTTGCAGTTTTTGCAGGAATGATAGGTACTGCTTTTTCAGTATTAATTAGATTAGAATTATCCTCTCCGGGAGTTCAATTTTTAGAAGGAGATCATCAACTTTTTAACGTGATAATTTCAGCTCACGCTTTTGTTATGATTTTCTTTATGGTTATGCCAGGATTAGTGGGAGGTTTCGGTAATTATTTTTTACCAATTCATTGCGGTAGTCCTGATATGGCATTTCCTAGATTGAACAATATCTCATTCTGGTTGCTTCCGCCATCTCTAATATTACTATTAATGAGTAGTTTAGTAGAAAATGGAGCAGGTACAGGGTGGACGGTTTATCCTCCATTAGCTGGAATTCAATCACATTCAGGAGGTTCTGTTGATTTAGCTATCTTCAGTTTACATCTTGCTGGGGTTTCTTCTTTATTAGGTGCTATTAATTTCATTAGTACAACACTTAATATGAGAACAAATGGTATGTCTTTACATAAATTACCATTATTTGTATGGTCTATTTTTGTTACTGCCATTTTATTGTTATTAGCTTTACCTGTATTAGCCGGTACTACTCTGCCGCCGGCTTTAAATCTGGCTATATGCTGGGAAGTATTAAAACCTTCAATCTTTTTAGAAAAATTAATATTATCAGCAGGTAACCTCTTTGATTATAATCATTTAGGGCACCTCAGAGGCTATACGCCAGAGTTTATCTGTTCAAAATTGATTATTGGTTCTACAGTAAATAATCTTTCTTTCAATAAAAATAATCTCAGTAACAATTTAGATTCTTATGTAACTGGTTTAATAGAAGGGGGTGGTAGTATAATAATACCAACTAAAGAGATATCAGATAAAAACAAAATTAATTATCCTTCTATACATATTGTTTTCAAATTAAAAAATTTTCCTTTAGCTCTTATTGTTCAAAAAGAATTAGGTTTTGGAAATTTACAACGAAAAAAAGGAATAAATAATTATGTTTTATCTATTAATAATTATGAAGGTTTAATTTTATTGGCTCAAAGATTAAATGGTAATATGAAAACACCTAAAATTAATGAATTATATTTATTAATTGATTGGTTAAATAAACAAATACCAGGAAAAATTCTTAAAAAATGTCCTTTAAATACAGAATGTTTAACTAAAAATGCTTGGTTATCTGGTTATATAGAAACAAATGGTCAATTTTTGGTTAGAATAAATAGTAAAGCTGAACATCCTAAATTGGAATGTAAATTTGAGTTAATAGAAGATATTCAAAAGACCAAATATAAAAACAATTACACAATAAAAAAACATAAAGAGAAATTATTGGATAAATGTCAGTTTCTAGAACCTATTGCTGAAATCTTAAATAGTAAAATTAAATTTACTAAATCTATTGATAATAAATATCAATGGACTATTAGAACTACAACATTAAAAGGTAATTTAAATTTAGAAAATTATCTAGATAATTATAGTTTATTTAGTAGCAAATATTTAGATTATAAAGATTGGCAACAAATATTAGATATATTTAAGAAAGGGGAAAATAAAAAAATAAATAATATAAACCAAATAATTTCTATAAGAGAAAGAATGAAAGAAAGAAGAACAATATTTACTTGGAACCATTTAAACAAATTCTACAACTTAGATAAATAAGATATGGTCCAGCCTATTTTGTGAAAAATAGAGAATCTACCTTGAAGTATAAAATTTCTTCTTGAGACCTTTGTAGTCATAAGGCGTAGCCTAGTAGAATAATAAAATTTTTATTACAAAAAGTGACAAAAATTAAAAAGTGCATAAGTCAAACTAATTTTTATGATCTTTATTTACAACCAGTATTATATTTTTTGGTTAAACCTTATATTGTAGGTATTTTTATTTATTTTTTATATTTATTTTTATTTAATCACAGAGTAACTATAATTGAATTCTTATTAATGTTAATTTTTATTTACAATCTTGCTTTAGTTATTGAAAATTTATTTTTTAGCTTTAGCCAATATTATAATAATTTGTATAGGCTAAATTTATCATTCTCAGAGATTATATGTAATATGATGGAAAATAATGATAATAATAATTCAGATACTGGTAATAATAATCCTATCAATAATGTCTCTAATCAGAATATAGGTAGATTTGATTATAGTTTATTAACAATAGCAACTTTAATTACATATCTTTCAGATAATATCTCTATATTACTTCTTCAAAGACCTTTTACTAATTTAATGTCACAGACTATTGTAAATGCAAGTATGGTTATATTAGATTTAACTTCTTTCCCTCAAATCGCTAATTATTGGATTGATGAATATAACCATTATATTAGAACTGGCTCTTTAAGAGTGGAAGAACCTGGAGGACCTATTCCTTCTATATATTTAGACCCTAATCCTTTTGCTAGAGTCTCTGAAACTAATAATCCACCTCTTCCTGCAATAGAACATAATAATAATTTTATACCTATAGATAATTTCAATTTCAATTTTGATTTTATTAGGGGGTTATTAACTCCAGTTGAACATTCCATATCCTTAGAAACCTTAATAAATGTTCATACCTTCTTGCATTTAAGTTTATTATTATTAGTTATTATCTTAATTATTTTAACCATATATTTTTTAATAAGGATTATTTAATAAACAAAATTAAAAATAAATATCTTTTAATTTATATAAAATTTGTTTTATTTAGAACTCGGATAGATATTCTATTACTTGGTATTTTAACATTAATTTTGATATTCTTTATGTTATATATCCTACATTATTTAATTATACATCCTATAATTATAAATTAATCATTATGATATAAGGCAATTACAATGCTATTAACAGATAGAAATTTTAATACAAGCTTTTATGATCCTGCTGGAGGAGGAGATCCTATTTTATATCAGCATTTATTCTGGTTTTTCGGTCAAATGTGGCCCTTTAAATTAAATTTATTGCAACAAACTATATGCGAGAATTTCATAAATAATTTATCAGATACTTTAGATATAAGTTGCATAATTTGCACCTCTAAAGTAAAAATTCTTTTAAATATGAATAACCCGCAAGTAACCAAAGCGTTTAACTCGCCAGTAGGAACTTCAGAGGCCATACGTTTGTTAAATATAGATACTAAATTACTTCTTCCAAAATTTCTCAGATGGAAAGAATGGCTAGCTGGTCTAATAGATGGTAATGGAAGTTTTTTATTAACTAAAAAAGGTTATGCTAGTTTAGAAATTACCATGGATATTAGAGATGAGCATGCTTTAGAAATAATTAAAAATGTTTATGGTGGTTCTATTAAATTAAGATCAGGTGCTAATTCACTTAGATATAGACTACATCATAAATCTGGATTATTAAATTTAATTCATGATATAAATGGACGTATTAGATATTCTAATAGATTAGTTCAATTAAATAAAATTTGTCATAAATATGATTTGAATTTAATTTACCCTGATAATTTAAATTATTATAGTGGTTGGCTATCAGGATTTGTTGATGGTAGAGGTACAATTTTTATTAATATAAATAATACACAATTAACTATTAGTGTATCTCAAAAAACATCTGAATTATTACAACCTTTATTAGAACTATATGGCGGTAATATTAGTATTGATAGAGGTAGCTCACAATCATTCAAATGGGATATAACTAAACAAGAGGATATACTTCAAATAATTAAATATTTTAAAAATAATCCATTAAGATCAGCTAAAAAAAAAAGACTTTATTTAATACCAAAATATTATGAACTTACAGATCTTAAAGCTCATAAAGCTTTGCCTGAAACTTTATTATACAAAAGTTGGCAATATTTTCATAATAAATGGTTAAAATCTTAAAATCCTAATAAGGAGTAAGTATTTAAATTTAAAGATATGGTCCATGCATTTTTATTCTAAAATGTTTGCACCCAGAGGTTTATATTTTAATTATACCAGGTTTTGGTATAGTAAGTCACATAGTATCAACTTTCTCAGGTAAACCTATTTTTGGTTACATTGGTATGGTTTATGCTATGTTCTCTATCGGAATTTTAGGATTCTTGGTTTGGAGTCATCATATGTTTTCAGTTGGTTTAGATGTAGATACTTTTCTAGTGTCGTTAGATATGGTAACATATCTTATTATTATTTGGCTATTTGCTGGAAATTTTCTTCTAAGAGTGAGTCCACCTATGGTTACCATAGTAGGAAAAATCTTTTACTCTAATTTTGGTAAGATGCAATTATTTGCTTTATTTACAAATTTAAAGAAAAAATCAGCAGAAAATCCTTTACTAGTTACTACAACGGATAAGACGAAGAGTATATACCACTGTTTGGATAATATTATTTCTCCTAAGGATTATATATCTGATCATTTGAAACCAAAAATTAAACCACAAAATGATAATGAATTTGGTTATTATTTATCTGGTTTAATTGAAGGAGCCGGATATATAGAATCTACAAAAATAGAAATAAAATTACCTCTCAGTGAAATAAGTACAGCTTATACCATTAAAAAAAAGATAGGTTATGGTAAGGTCCAAATTAATAAGAATGAAGAATTAGTACTATTTGTAGTAAATAATTCAGCAGGATTGGAAAAATTCATCTCTTTAATAAATGGTAAATTATTAGGTAAGGAAAAAATAAATCAATTAATTAAAAATAACTATGGAAATAAATTTAGAAGTCTTAACTTGTCTCAAGCTAATTTTGATATTCTAAGTAATCATTGGTTAGCTGGATTTACAGATGCTGGTGGTTTTTTTAATATTTATTTTAATGAGAGTGAAAATAACAAAAATACTTTTCTTATTGATTTGCAATTAAGAATTAAACAAAATAATCCTGATTTGTTAAATTTAGTTGTAAAAGCTTTAGGTGGTAGTGTCTATAAAAAGAATAAAGAGATGTATATTTTTTCTTCTGTTAATTTTAATAATGCTTATAAAATTGCTAACTATTTTGATAATTATCATTTATTAAGTCCTAGTAAATTCATTCAATATTTAAAATGGCGTAATATTTACCGTATTATCCAACGTAGGGAATTTTTAACCTTAAATGGTGATAATTTTAATAAAATTACAAAACTTCAGGAGATTCTCAGAGACTAAATGCCAAACTCCATAATAAAACTATGGATGAAGAAATAGTCCATACAAATTTATTAATATTCACCTATTTTATTTTAAATTTTAAATTTTAATTTTTTAAAATGGTGTCTAGAATTTATATATTATTTATTATTAATAAATGTGTCAAAAATGACTAGAGCTTATTTCACAGCAGCTACAATGGTAATTGCTGTTCCAACTGGTATTAAAATATTTTCATGGTTAGCTACTTTATATGGGGGAAGTTTAAGATATAATACTCCATTATTATTTGTATTAGGTTTCTTAGCTTTATTCACTATAGGTGGATTAACTGGTGTTGTCTTAAGTAATGCTTCAATAGATATAGCCTTCCATGATACCTATTATGTAGTAGCACATTTCCATTATGTTTCATCAATGGGGGCTGTATTTGCATTATTTGCTGGATTTTATTATTGGACACCAAAAATGGTAGGTAGAACATACAGTGACTTCCTAGGTAAAATTCATTTCTGGACTTTATTTATTGGGGTTAATTTAACATTCTTCCCTCAACATTTCTTAGGTTTAGCTGGTATGCCTCGAAGAATCCCTGATTATCCAGATGCCTTTAGTGGATGGAATGCTGTATCTAGTTTTGGTTCTTTAATTTCAGTCGTAGCTACTGTTTTATTTGGTTATATAATTTTTGATATTTTTGTTAACCAACCTACTTGCTCTAATAATCCTTGGCAAGTGACACCTTATTTTACTAGTGATTCTCAATTAATGAATGAAACCTCACCAGTTAATACATTAGAATGGACATTAGCTAGCCCAATACCATTTCATGCCTTTAAAATGTTGCCAATTCAATCATAATTTTAATAATCAAGTTATTGTTAAATTTTATACAAATTTTTATTTCAAATTAGAATCTTTATTTCTTACAAATTCCTATAAACTGATATTAAGATATTTAGTATTTGACAATCAGAAATTGAAGTGTGAAATTAAGGTGAATAATTTTGTTGTATTTAATTTTTCTTTATTTTCTAATCTCTCCTATTTCTTTCATTATATCGATTGTTTAAATATAATATGAATCTTATTAATAAGGCAAAAGTATCCTATTAGAGAATCATTAATTTACAATATCAAGGATTTAAAAAATAAAACTCTACCAATATTTCAAATATCTAAAGTACATTTACAAATTTTTCAACTACCAAGATTTAAAGAAATAAAACTAATAGGTAAATTAAAATTATATATCCTTATTAGTATTCCAAGAATAATTTTTATTAAAAACAAAATAATTGGAGTCATTTTTATCTTTAAATTAATTTATTTAATAATTTTAAGAAATCTATATAAATATATAGAACAATTTCCTTGTGGTTCTTATCTATTAGAAAGAAACAATGATAAATTAGAAGTTGAAAACCTATATTCTTTATTATATTTAGATAAGGAAATCCTTTTTTATATCATTTTATTATTTATAATATTAATTAGTTTAATGATAGTTAATATAATAATTATTATGTTTATTATGATTTTTGTTAATAAGTATAAAATATATAAGATTTGTTTGTTTGTAAGTTTACATTTATATAATATAAAGCAAATAATAAATTGGTGTAAAATTTTAGGCTTTATAACTATTAATATATTTAATGTGTTATATTGGAATTGTTCACAGGAAGTTTTATTATTTACTTCTAATAATCTTGTTAATTATATAATTGAAAATAATCTCTCCACAAAAGTACTATCTTCATATATGGGAAAGGAAACAGAAAATAATTTAAATACAAATATTGATACTAGTCCAATAGTGATTAGTCAATCTACTGTTAATTCTTTATCTAATATTAATGAAATTTCAAATGAACTAGAATTAGCTAGACTTGAGAGCGGAGATAGTGAGAATAGTGATAATGAGAATTCAAATAAGATAGAAAAGAATTTTAGAAATAAAATGGCTAATATTAATTTTACTAATTTTAATCTAGAATTAAATCTAGAGGTAAAATATGAATATCTGAAATACAAATTTTATCTCAAAGGGATAGAAGATAATCTCCCTTATTTAGAATGGTTTATTAATTTATTGAATAACAGTGATGGAAATAAAACTAATATAGATAATATAATAGAAAATAATTTAAATCATATTTTAAAAATAGAAAGAGATTCAAAATTAAATAACTTAGCTTTTTTCAGAAATAAACCTTTTCTTATTAACAAATTAGATAATAGCCCTCTGACTTATCCTAATATTATACCTGTATTTAAAGGTAACTCTATTTATGGAGAAGAAGAAAAAATAGAGGATAAAAAATAAAACCTTTAATATTTAAACAATTATCATAATATCAACTTCTAGTGACTAATATTAGATATAAGGTTTCAAGAAAGATTTCACCTTAGCTATTATTAGTTATATTCTTATTTTTGTTTTATCCTAAATTCCTAATTTAATCAAGGATAAGTATATAAAAACATTATACTAATCCACTTATCCTTAATATAAAAATATATCTTTATGTTTATTTGTTAATTAAACTCTTTTTTGTCAACACCTTATTGAGTTTAATATCTCACTTAAAATAAAAATTATTATAATTTAAAAAGATAGCCATAAAAAAGGTGAATAATTATTAATTAATCTTATTTTAATAATAAAAAGAAAAGAACAAATGTTGTAAGGATAAGCGGTTTAAAGATTGTTAGTTAATTTAACTTTAGAGGAAAGAACTAAAAACAAAAACAGAAATTAAATAGATTCAAAGATAATTAAGACTTTGTTCTGTTTCTTTAAACCTAAAAATGATGTTTTATATTCTCTGTTAAATCTCCGAAATAAAATGCTAATATTAATTCACAGCAGCAGAGATAGATTCCCACTAATTGAAGAATATCTTTTTTATAAGATATTAAACCTAAATCAAGTAAATGAAAGGATTCTAATTAGAACTTTTTATAGAAAGGATCTCATAAGTGAGATAATATTTAGACAATAAAATTAAATATTAAAATATTATTAATCCTTTCTAGTCTCTCTCCTTTTTAAAAAATAAATAATATAAAGGGAACAAAATAAAACAAAACAAAAATAATAACACATCCAATATAAAAAAAATAAATATCTAAATATTATACTAAAGAAAATAAAAAAATTAATAAAATAATAATAGAATTATTTAACTTCTCCATCTTTAGATTAATATATTTTGTGTGTGTTAATTAAATTTTATTGTTAGAACTCCCAAAAAGGTAGAAAATTACTGACAAAAGAATTATAAAAAATAATAAATAAATTTGTCATTCTGTCACAGAATTAGAACTTAAAAAAATAATAAATAAATTTGTCATTCTGTCACAGAATTAGAACTTAAAAAAATAATAATTCATCCAACCTAACATCAGAAAAGATAGTTTTAGTCTAGATTTATTTTTTTGGAATTATAAATTATATAGACAAGATTTTCATATAAATGACAGAAAAATAAAAATATGATTCTCTTTATCATTATATAATACCTTATATAACCCCATTAAATTAAGCAAGTAAATTAAAAAGGAAAATTAAAAGTTCCTTGAAAATATTGAAACAAAAATATAAAATATATATATAAACAAAAATAAATAAAATATAAATATTAAATATTAAATAAAAATAAAATAAAACTCCTCTAACAATAATAATAAAGGTTAATTAATTAATAGCAGAATATAATAATTAAGATTATCTACAAAAGTAAATAGATAACAATAAATATAATCCAAGAATCATGATAACTTTACTTTTGCTTATTCCAGTTTTAGGTTCTTTACTCTTGCTTCCTATCTCAGATGAAACAATAAAAGGTCAAAGACAAATGAAGAAAATAGCCTTAACAACTTCATTAATTAATTTTTTTATCTCTTTATTTCTATGGTATCAATTTGATTCTAATACTAGTCAATATCAATTTGTATCTGAATATCATCAATTAAGTTTTTGCCATTTAAATTTTGGAATTGATGGTGTTTCTATATATTTTGTATTATTAACTACTTTCGTGACTCCTGTGGCACTATTAGCTAATTATAACAATATTAATAAAAAGCTAAAATATTTTTTAATAGCTTTTTTATTATTAGAAAGCTTACAAATATGTGCCTTTGTTTCTCTAGATTTATTACTGTTCTATATATTTTTTGAAAGTGTTTTACCTATCTTATTTATTATTATTGTCCTATTTGGTCATGGAAGTGATAGATTTAGATCTGCATTTTTATTATTTTTATATACTTTAGCTGGAAGTTTACCTATGTTACTATCTATTTTAATAATATTCAGTTATTTAGGATCAACAGATTTTCAATTAATCTCTTTAACTGAAATAAGTTTAGAAAGTCAAAAAATATTATGGTTAGGATTTTTTATAGCATTTGCAGTAAAAACACCTCTTTATCCATTTATAATTTGGTTACCTAAAGCTCATAGTGATTCACCTTTAGCTGGTTCCATAATATTAGCTGCTACTATATTAAAATTAGCCACATATGGTTATATTAGAGTATTAATTCAATTTTTACCTGATGCTACTAATTATTTTAATCCTTTAATACAAACTATTGCAGTAATTACTATTATTTATGCTTCATTATCTACTATTATTCAACAAGATACAAAAAGATTAATTGCTTATAGTAGTGTTGCTCATATGGGTGTTGTTGTTTTAGGTTTATTTTCTAATACTATTCAAGGTATGGAAGGTGCAATTTTATTAGCTTTAGCTCATGGATTCGTTAGTCCCGCTCTATTTACTTGTGTGGGAGGGATTATTTATGACAGAACAGGTAAAAGAATTATTAATTATATTAGAGGATTGGTGACTTATATGCCTGTATTTACAATATTATTCTTTGTGTTCACTTTATGTAATACAGGAATACCATTAAGTCTAAATTTTTTAGGTGAACAATTATCTTTAATCGGGATATGGCAACAAAATCCAATAATAGCCTCATTGGGGGCTAGTGGTATTCTACTATCTGCTTGCTATTCTTTATTTTTATATAATAGATTATCATACGGTTCTTATTCTCCACATCTTCCTGTAATGAAAGATATTAATAGAAGAGAATATTATCTATTAATTAGTTTATTATTACCTACTATGATTTTTGGTATTATACCTAATATTTTATTAAATCCTCTTCATACTTCTATATCAGCTTTACTTTATAATATTTAATTATTATTACTCTTTATAATATTAATATTTATAATTATCTTTAGACCATTGGACTAAAGACAGAAAGAGAATTTAGGTTTATTTATCATTGAATCTCTTGTAATCCCTTAATCTTCATAATAAGAGATATATTTAAATTATACAAATTATACAAATTATACAAATTATACAAATTATACAAATTATACAAATTAAATATTATCTTTAACTAAAATTATCATTCCTTAATAATGCCTCTTATTAAATATATAGAGATAACTAATAACTAAACCAAAAGTATAACGAATCCAAAAAGGTAGTAATAGAAATATAAATTTAATCTTTTTAATTTGATTATAAATATCAAGATTATATGATTAACTAACAATAATAGAATATTTGTATTTTTATATATTTATTTAAAAATTATTGTTATATAATTTAAATGTCTAGTTTAGATTATAACTTTAAGTCCTTAAATACCTCAAATCTGATTATAAACATGTAAATACTAAAAAAGAAGCTAAGAATATAATTATATTCTTATCTATAAGCTAATATATAAATTTAATAAATTATATTTAAAAATAAATAGATTAGGAAAGATCATAAATATTTGAAATTTTAATTTTAATTTAGACTATTTGACTGTTTTAATTTTTAGACCTTTGTAATTTCCTGTGAAATTTTAAGAATTAAGATTTAAAATTATTCCTTATACAAGAAGTCTTCTATTATTTATGATTAAAATTTTAGCTTAAATACTAATTATAAGATATATATTATAAGCAATCAGTCATTTTTAGATTCTGTAAGAAAATATCCATTTCCTTATTACGAGTGAAATAATACTATTATATAATACCTTTTTTTGAATTATTAATTATATTTACATTATATGTTTTTGATTTGAGGGTTTAGAATGCAAAGTCATCCTGCCTTATATTATTTAAATTTAGGTTTAAAATAGAAAAGGTTTATATTCTTGGTTAAACCTACAACCTTTTGAGAATGATTTATTTGGTTTATCATTAATTTAAAAAAATATTCTTTTTACTATTTGTCCCCAAAAGTATTTTTTTATGTAATGAATATTAATTTATAACAAATAAAAATATACTATGTTAAATTTTTGTTTACATCTGAAAGTAGATTTATTTTAAATTTTAATTTATCTTTAATTTAGTTTTAAAATATTTAAAAATATCAAACAATATAAAGTATAAAGTATAAAAAATAAAACATCAAATCAGTATAAATTCATATTGCAGAAGGATAGTTAATATTATTTTAACTTTGTTTAAAGCCTTTTTAATCTGTTATATTTATTTTTGAGTGATAAGGATTGTAGAAAATTTATAAAATTATAATTACTATTGCAGAATTATATTTATTTTATAATTTACCTTGATTTATAATATTTAATTATTATATTAAGGATTATAAAATGATAAAATTTTATTCTAATCTTAAAAATAATAGAGTATACAAAAATTATGCTTAATTTCTATAGTATTAGTTATAATAAATTTATAATTAATTATTTTCATTCTTTTTTCCCTAACATTAAATTTATTTTTTATAATTTAAGCTATTTAATAATATATTTTTTATTAAAAAGAAACTCCTCTATTCTAAATTATTTATAATATTTTTCAATTATTCTTGAATAATCTCTTTCTCTTTAATTTTTATTATCTAGAAGGATAAATTTCTAATATAAAGTAGTATTGAAATTAATTTATTATCTAATAATATTATATTGATTATAATTGTATTAATTAGTCCAAATTAATCATTAATAAATAAAAATTCTAATGATTTAAAAATATAAACAAAAATAGAATAAACAAATATAAAAACCTAAAAATAAAGTGTTGGTAAAAATAAATAGGAAAAAAGTATAATCTGAATATGCAGGCTATTTAATAATAATTTATATTTAAAATGACAACTCTTTTTATAAATATATTAGCTTTTGGTACTTTATTATCAAGTATTTTTTCTATCACTTCTAAAAATCCTGTTATATCAGTCATTTTTTTAATCTCAACTTTTGTTCAATCAGCCTTATATTTAATTCTTATAGGAATAAATTTTATAGGAATATCTTATATTGTAATCTATGTTGGTGCAATAGCTGTCTTATTTTTATTTATCATAATGATGATCAATATAAAACTAACAGATATATTAGAAACTGGAAATCAATATACTAAAAATTTACCCTTAGCTATAGCCATTGGATCTTTATTTATATTTGTGTTTTTTACTATAATACCTTTCAATTTTAATAATATTCCTGCTTTATCTATTTTATTAAATAAATTGACATATTTAAATAGTATCTTCTCAGAATCTAACTTAGTATCTATAAATTTAATTAATTCTATTGTAAATAATTCCTTTATTTCAACTGTCTCTGATGTAATAATAACTGAATTTCAACAAATAGAAGTATTAGGTCATAGTTTATACACTTATGATGCAGTATTATTAATTACATTAAGTGTTATTTTATTATTAGCTATGTTTGCTACTATAATAAATTCTAAAACTAAAAAATAGCTTAATAAAAAAAAATAATAATTTATGTTTTATCATAAATATTAAATTTTACTTATATATTGTTACATTTTTATTAAAATCAAAGATTTCAAAGATTAATTTGATATTCGTTTTATTCTCTTTGTAAACACGTTTATATTTTTATTTAATTTTTATTTCTGTGATTTATCCCTCTTATTAGGAAAGGCTTACCTTTTTTAAATAAGATAATTTTTTTGTTAAACGGAGGAAGCATGGATAATTATGATAAGAATTATAATATAAATTTAACTAGCTAAATTTGAAATATCTTATATAATTTAAGTAAAATTTAAAATTAATAACCCCTAACGTTCTAAAACATCAAATCAGTATAAATTCATAAAACATCAAATCAGTATAAATTCATAAAAGCTAAAAATAAACACAAACAAAAAATAATCTAAAAAATAGTCCTAAAAAATAAAAGAGTAGTAGGTGAGCTTATATATAAATATCTATAAATAAAACTATAAATATATATATAATATATTTTAAACTAAAAATTTATAATATAAATAAAAAATAACAAAAAGTCTTATATAATTATTCAAATAAAAACAAAAAATGCGAGCAATATTTATTTTATCACCATTAAGCCAATTTGAAGTATCTAGTTTAATTGGATTGAATGCTCCTATACTTGGTCATTTGAATATTACTCTTACTAATTTAGCTTTATATTCTTGTTTTATCTTATTTATCATATTAGGTTTTCATTTACATGGAAATAATGAGTCAAAAATAATACCAAATAATTGGTCAATCTCTTTAGAATCTATATATGCCAGTATAAATACAATGGTTAGAGAACAAATAGGATACCATAGTGAAATTTTTTTACCTTTTATTTATGCTTTATTTTTCTTTATTTTAATTGGTAATTTAATCTCTAATGTACCTTATTCTTTTGCTGTAACAGCAAGTGGAGTTGTATCTTTAGGTTTAAGTATAACAATTTTTATTGGTGTTACTATTTTAGCTTTTTCAATACATGGTATTAAATTTTTCTCTTTCTTTATTCCAGTTGGAACTCCTTTAGCGTTAGTGCCTTTATTAGTTTTAATTGAATTAGTTTCATATTTAGCAAGATCAGTTTCCTTAGGTGTACGATTATTTGCTAATATTGTAGCTGGTCACACTTTACTTAAAATTTTATCTACTTATTTATTTAAATTATTTTCAGGTAGCTTAATTGTTGCTATTATTACTTTAATTCCTTTCGCAATATTTTTAGCACTGATTGGTTTAGAAATTGCTGTTTCTCTTATACAAGCTTTCGTTTTCACCTTGTTAGTTTGTTCTTATTTAAAAGATGCTATTGAACTACATTAATCTTTTTGAATTCTTGAATATATATTAGTTATTGTCTCTAACTAAAGAATATTAGAAATAAAAAGGGAAATAAGTAAATAGAAATAAGTTATAAAGTAACCAAAAGTCATAACACTATAAGAATATGCAGAAGCTAATTTTTTTTTTTAACCTTATAGAATTAATTAAAATAAAAAGCTAATGCATATAATGCTAGTGAAAGGTTAGAGTTTTCCACATAACCCCTATCAACAACTCTAGTTTTTATTATTCAGAAGATATATTTAATTAATTGTATATTATTCAATTTTATTCTTTAATTTTTAATATTAATCTGAATACACTTAAGAATAAAAACTAAACAAGAAGGCTTTATTTATTGTTTAATTAATTAAAATTTAAATAATTTATTCTATGTCTTTATTTACTTTAATTTTATATGTAATAATGTAAAATTTTAGCAATTTTTAATTTTAGCAAGCTGAGTGAACACATATCTGTTTTTTAGTTAATATCTTATCTAGCTTTTTATCCTTAAATTTATAAACAAAAATAAGGTTAATTTTCACAGATAAAAAAATACTACTCGTTGTCATAAAACAAAATAAAACAAAACAAAAACAAATATGAAAAAAATCACAAACAATATAACAAAAATATTTGGAATCATGTCACTGGTTTCAACCTTCCCCAATATTTATAAAATTACTAATCTTAAACAAATTACTATTTTATTAATATTACTAGTTTCTAGCTTTCTTTTTACTTCTGGATTTATAAATAAAATAGACAATAATTTCTTGAAAACTATAATATTTTATTTCACTACGGCTTATTTCTTATTTCTAATCTTTAATATTAATGTGCGAATCTTTAATATTACTTATAGAATGGTTCCTTATTTTTTAACACAATCTCATATATTAATAAATAGACAAGTGATTATATGCTATTATCTTTATAATTTTATTTGTTTAGTCCTAAGTTTATTACTAGTCTTTAAGATTCTTTATTTCTTTACTCTATTTGACAAGAATATTTTAGATTATATTCTTATTTATATCTTTTTTGTTTCTATTCTTGGTTCTCTATTATATATAGATTATATTTCTCATTTAGATATTGTAGTAAGTGAGATAAAACTTAATAGACTTATGTACTTTCTACTTTCGGGGCAGATTATTATTATAATTTTGCCTATTCTCGGGCTAGTTAATATTAATTTAGTAAGTTATATATTTAACGATAAAAATTTCTTAAATTTATCTTATTATCATACACATATAGGACTTGACGATAATAAAACCAATATTTCCTCAAATAAAGTTTCTGATTTAGCTCATATCTCTTTGATGGAATCAGGTGAAAGGTCTCAAAATTCAACTAATTCTAATGTTGTTGTTAGTCGTCCAATCTCTAGAGTAGGTACTCTACCTCCAATGAGACCATCGGACTTACTACCCTTGTATCCTTGTGATGAGAAGATAAATAAGTTATATTTTTTGATAGATTCACGAGAAAATGTATTTAAGCATTTCCCTTTTCTTTTTGTAAGACAATCTTATATATTAACAGATCCTAGAATTCATTTATCTAGAGGTGAAATCTTTTTTTCAATGAACCGGTTTCTAAAATATTTAGAAGTGTATCCATTAACAAAATTAATTGAAATAGATAGAAACCAATTTAAGGAAGAAATACATTTATTGAGATACAATGCAAAAGATATTAAATTTATTCAGACTAAGGACAATGTTAGAGAACCATACTCTTTCCATTCTGATTATAATAAAAAATTATTAGGTAACAGACCAAGATTCCCCTCATTACCAGTAATATTTGAAGAAAAAGAAGATTAAATTTCTGAAACTATTCTCTTAGTTTTCCAGATAGGAAGGATATATGCTACTGATGAATTTAATTCTTATCTGTAATAGTGACGAAACAAACAAAAAGAAAAAAGAATATAATTAATAAGGTATATCAACTATCTTAATAGAACCCCCATTTGTGTTAACTAAATAGAAACAATTATTAAATTTGGTATTAGGAACAAGAAATATCACTTTATATTTATTATTTAATTTCTATCTTCTAAATAGAAATAGAGAATAAAAATTAAAAAATAGAGGAATAAATAATAAACAGCAAATTTTATTGATTAATTATAAGAACTTTCTGTTAATAGAAATAGAAAAAACAAAATAAGAGATTATCAATTAATAGCTAATTTCTACTACTAAATATATTTGTTTAATTAAAATATATAGTTGAACCTTTACTAATGATAGATAAATTCTACTAATGAAAGGAGATTTTAATTTTAAACCTTTAACATTTAGACTTAAGATTTTTAATAATTTTAGTCTTTAAATAGAAATATTTTTATTATTTTTAAGCCTTTTGGAATATATATTATATAATAAAGAGAATACCTTTTTATTTTTTATTGCTTATTATTTTTCCCTCTGATATTTGCTATAATTTACTTAAATTCAGAAGTATTAATTTGGTATCCTCCTCTCTAAAAATTCAGTAATTGGATAAAATAGAGAGATATATAATATAATTGAATCTCTATCTAAAAAATTCAGTAATTGGATAAGATAGAGATATATATAATTGATACTCCTCTCTAAAAAATTCAGTAATTGGATAAAATAGAGAGATATATAATTGATCCTCCTCTCTAAAAATTCAGTAATTGGATAAAATAGAGATATATATAATTGAATCTCCATTATTTTACAGATAAAACCCTTAATAAAATAATTTAATGATTTATTACACAAAATTAAGGACATAATATAATTGGAGTAATAAATATTACCGTAGAGATTCTTTAATAAAATGAGATTTAATAAATATATTTTTCAAATTTGGAAAAAATGGTCATATTTTTAGAAAAGGATTAATATTTTTTATTTTATTTTTATATTATAAGAAATATTTGTCAATTCATTAATATAGATTCAAAGATTTAATAAAGATGAAATATATTATTTATTAGAGATTAAATAGAATAGAACGATGGTTATGTAGATATTCCTAAATTTGATATAGCTTTTTATTATTGTATAATAATAAAATTATACCCTAAAAAAATATGGATGTTAAATATACTACCTCTTTAAAGATACTATTCATCAATTGAAAGATGGAAAATTAAAGAATAGAATTAATTAAGTTTTACAAAATAAATCTTAAAAAGAGAGTAACTATTGAATATAACTGATAATTTATTATAGAGTCCACCTCTACTATAGATTCACCTCCATATGAATATTCAGTCTAATTAAAAAGAGCTGATTATAAACATGTGGATATTAACAAGCGCTTGTTGTTTTTAATCCTTCCCTCTACCTAACTTAATGTTAAACTAGCAATAAGAGATTATCAATTAATAGCTAATTTTAACCATATATCTAGAGGATTATTTTTAATATATATAAAATCTTTTTCGATACTACCATTTAATTTATCTTTCATTAATACTAAATCTTTACCAATTAATGTTTCAGGTAATTTATTATTAGGAAAAATAGAATCCTGTATAAGCAACAGTATTAATATAAGGTCTCATAAGAATTCTTGCATAATAATTTACTTATTTTTAATTTAAGAGCTAGTCTCTATCAAAATAAATATTCATTTTCTTTATAATATCATATTATTTTGAACTAAAATTGATACAATATCATCATTAATATTAATTTTTGATTTATTAATTCTTGTACTTAAATATTTAGGCATAAATATTAATAGTTTGTATTAACTCTTTTTTTCTACCAAAAATTCCATATACTTGATTTAAATGCATTTTAGCAATAAAACTAGTAGTACCAATTTTTCTTTTTATTATAGGTTCAACATATTTATTAAACATATAAATTTTACTAAATTCATAACCATTAATTAATCTTAATTTATAAGCATATTTTTGAACAGCTTTTAATTCTTCACTGTAGGAAATATAGTTTTCCCTTCATGTTTATAAGGTAATAATGGTTTTAACATATTTTTAGGTGTAGTAAATTTAGCTTGACGAAGAAATAATTTAAATTAATATTCTTCATATTATTAAAAATATAATTAATTTAAGCTAGCAAATGCTATAATGAATAAATCTCCTAGTCATTAGTTATATAACCTTTATAAAAATTCCTCCAAAATAAGATTTTCTAATAAAATTATCGTCTTTAAGAATTGGAATATCTAAATATTTTGTTCTAAATATTTTTAAGCTTAATGTACTAGTGGATAAAAATTGAGGGTATTTCAATTTTATATTGAGAAATATAAATTTATTTGCTTCAATTAAAGCATTAAATAAAGTTATAGACTCTTGTAAAGCATAAATTTTAAATTCATTCATTAAAATCTCATTATGATCTAATTTGTTAAATTGAGATTTATAACTAGATAATTTACCTTTAACTTCAAACACTTCAGCTAAATCATCTAAACCCACTGGAAATATTTTCATAGAATCGTTATACAATTATTTTTAATATTTAATTAAATTTTTATCCAATATCAATTATACTAGAAATATGTGTTAGAGTAATATAATTTAATAATGCTTTATAAATAAAATAACCATTAAAACGACCTAAATTATGGAAAAATATTGTCTTAAATTGTTTTTGATTAATTAAATAATCAAAGAAAATATACCATAATTTATTAACGTAATATATTCTCGGATCTATTAAAAATAAAATTTAATGCCATTATTAACAAATGATATTGCGACTTGTATTTAAATATTATTAAATGGTTTCTATCTCGCAAATTTTTCATTAGATATAATAAGATCTTTAATAGCTTTAATAAATCTATTTGTATAATATCCTCTATTACCTAATTTGACATTATTACGATTGCCTATTTTATTATTAGTAAATTTAATATGTTTATTTTTATAATTCTCAGCATTCCATATTAACATTGTAAAACTATTAATCATATCTAGTATATAGCCATGACTATAAGGATCTTGAATAATATTTATTACTGTATCATAATATTATCTAAAAGTTGTTTCATGAGTAAATTTATAAATAGTTCAAGTATTAACCTATATTTATACTATATTTTATTTTTTTCTTTTTATTAAATTTATTTGTTGTTTTAACTGCTAATATCTCAGCTTAACTCATAGTTGTTTTTATTTTTGTTTTGCTTGAGAAAATCAAATTATAAAATTTGCTTAAATAAAAAATTTAATGATTTTTAAAATATTAAAATTCTATTAATTAAGTAAAATTCTTTGGCTATTTACAATAGTACTATTTTTTAATTTTAATTCTCTAGTCTGTTAGAGCTTCTCTATAGTAAAATTTTAGTAATTTCAGTTAGCAGCATAATACATAGGAGCAGGAGTACTAATTGGAATCAGTATTGAGAATTTTAATCTTAGCTACAGCTAGAAATCCTCAACTAAAAGGACAATTTTTCAATTATGCAATCTTAGGGTTTTTTGTGAAATTGTTAATTCTATTTGCTATTACAGAACTAATAAAAATTTTAAGTACTACTATAAAAAAAAGTTTTCCCTATTTTGTGGCTTTAATATAGTTTTATTTTGGATTTACAAAGAAGAAATTTATTCTTATAAAATCTTGAGTTTTAATAAAAAGAAAAAAGTTTAATACCAATATGATTAATTATTACTAATATGAAGAAGCAAAACAAAAATAATAGAGAGTTAGAAATAGGTAACAGAAAAGCATTAGAAGATATAATAAGTCAAACACTAAAATTAATAGAGAATATTAACTATCTAGAAGTTATACACTAAAAATAAAACACTGGAAGATCTAGTATATAATAATTAAATAGTAATATAAAATAGATAAATGAGACCACAAAAAAATATAGAACAAAAAAAAGATGATAACAAACAACAAAAGTATAAAAAATAAAAACAAAAATGAAAATCAATGTATACTAGATAGTTTAGAATATACGAACAAAACAAAAACAAAAACAAAAAAGATTTAATTTAAAAAAACAAAATATACAAAATTCTTAATTGCCTCAAATATACTGACAAAATCACAAATATTTTATTCTTGTCTTTAACTCTTAATCAATTATGATAAATTACTCCCTTTTCATTGAATATAACAAGAAAATTAAAGATAACAAAATAGTATGTAATATCTATTTTTAGATACTAATTTAGAGTTTTAATTATATTATAGGATCTGTTACTTTGAAATATTTTTAATTTCATTAAATATAAAATATAAACTAACACTGAAATAAAAACAAAAACAAAAACAAAAACAAAAACAAAAACAAAAACAAAAACAAAAACAAAAACAAAAATAAAAGAGGGTAAAATATGATTTTTCTTTCTATCTTAATATTAATAGTGGCTAAGGCCCTACCATCCCTTAATAGTCAAATATCCTCTATTTATTTTACAAGAATATCAGCTATAATATTTTTATATTCAGGATTTATATCTATAAATTCTTTTTATATTCAGTCAATTGGATCAGGTATAGGTATATATAGTGGATTATTTCAAATAACACAAATAACTCAATTAATAGAATTTTTTCTTTTAATTATAGGATGCTTAATATTAATAGGATGGCCTCTAATACAAACACAAACACAAAAGTTAAAAAAATTTATAAATTATTCCACTGATTATTCCTTACTTGTCTTATTTAGTACACTAGGTTCTTCATTATTAATATCTAGTTCAGATTTAGTTTCTATGTATTTAAGTATTGAATTACAATCTTTTGGTTTATATATCTTAGCAACTTTATATAGAGACTCCTATACTTCTACTACAGCAGGATTAAAATATTTTTTATTAGGTGGATTATCTTCTTGTTTAATTTTATTAGGTGCTGGTTTAATTTATGCTTATACTGGTTTAACAAATTTTGAATCAATATATAGTTTAATATCAGTATCAGAAATAAATTATATTATTCAAGGATTAAGTTTAGGATTAATACTTATGATAGTAGGATTTTTATTCAAAATATCTGCTGCACCTCTACATAATTGGGCTCCTGATGTATATGATGAAACTCCAACAATAGTAACTATTTGGTTAACTATTATGCCTAAAATCTCTATTTTAATGTTATTACTAGAATTACATACACAAATAGGATTTATAGGTGGATTAAATTCATTAACTATTAATACTAATGGCTATGCGGAATTATTAAATTCTATTAGTTTATTAAATTTTAATAACTCAGGAGAAATAGATAGTATTTCCTTATTATCTCCTTTAAAAAATATCATTGGAGAAAACAGTATATATTTATTAAAAAATATATTCTTAATAAGTTCTTTATTATCCTTAGTCTTAGGGACTGTAGTAGGATTAGCTCAAACACGAATAAAAAGATTATTAGCTTATAGTACCATCTCTCATATCGGATTTATTTTATTAGCATTAGCTATTAATACTGAACAATCCATAGATTCCTTGATCTTTTATATTATTCAATATACAATAACTAATTTAAATATCTTTTTAATAATAATAGCTTTAAGTTATGTCATTAAAAAATCTATAATTTATAAAGTAAATAAAAATAATAATAATAATAATAATAATAATAATAATAATAATAATAAAAATAAAAAATATAAATACAAAATAAAAATAGACCTAAGAGATATATCAGAACTTAAAGGTCAATTTTTCTCAAATCCTTTATTAAGTTTAAGTTTATCCATTTGTTTATTTTCTATGGCTGGTATACCTCCACTAATAGGATTTTTTTCAAAACAATTTGTTTTATATTCAGCCTTAGAAAGTGGATACAATTTTATAGCTTTAGTAGCAATAATAGTAAGTGTGATTAGTGCCTCCTACTATTTAAAAATAATTAGAATACTTCATACAGATAGCTCAGAGTCTCATGAAGATTCAAAAAATAAATTAATCTTAAATTCAAATAGTAGAGAATCAATAAAAATAGAAAAGAAATCAGGATTTATATTAACAAATTTCCATAGTTTTTTAATATCTAGTTTAACTTTATCTATATTATTGTTTCTTTTTAAACCTTCTTTAATCTTAAATAGTACTAAACTACTGTCTTTATCTATATTTAATTTTTAAAATGAATAATCTGTTTTTTCTATTTATTTTTGTACCTTTATTAGCTTTTATTTTATTAGCTTTAAATGTTTTATTAGCTCCACATAAACCAGACGAGTCTAAAGTCTCACCCTATGAATGTGGATTTCTTCCTGTATATGGACAAACTAGAACTATTTTCCAAATTCATTTCTATTCTATAGGTATGTTATTTTTACTTTTTGATCTGGAACTTATACTTATATTCCCAATTGCTGTTAGTTTATACCAAATAAGTATTTTTGGATTCTCAATTGCAATATTATTCTTTATTGTTTTAACTATAGGATTTATACTAGAAATAGGATCTGGAGCTATTTCTCTTAAAAACTTTATAGATAATAAAGAGAATAAACGGATTAAAGAAAATAAACGGTATTTACCTAATAGGAAATACTTGCCCAAATCTCTAATTAGGCTTTGAACGCTATAATTTGGAGACCTGTAAAACAACAATTAAAACTGTTTTATAAGTCTAGAACCTTATTAAGTGGCTTCCTTATTAAAAATAAATATCTTATATTAATATTACTTATTTTCACATTAATCAGTTTGATATTTCATAAAAATATAGTTTATTTTAAAGATATAAATATATATGATAACTATAGTGTGCTAATTTTAATTTCTGTTGTATTAATATATTTTACCTATATTAAATTCAATCTTGTGATAAGAATAATTTATTTAGTGAAGAGTATACCTTTTTTCTATAAAATGATTAAACAAAAAAAGATTAAAGATATTAAAGTAATAGCTTTATATTATTATTTCTTTAATCTCTTGATTATTATTATCTCTATTCTTTTTGTTCTTAATATAAATTATAATTTAGCTTATCTAAATTTATCTTATTTTCTAGTTTATACAAATATAATAAGTATGCTATTTGTATTATTTCTTTTTGAACAAATTTTAGCTACTGAATTTAATATTGTTGATAATAATAATAATTTTAAACCTTTAATGGTATTATATTATATAATTATTATATTTATTCCTGTTATATTATTTAATTGTTATTATGATAAAATTATGGCATTTTTAGGAGAATCTTTTATAAACAAATTTGTAATTCATTGTGAGACTACAGGAGATAAAAATTTTAGAGACAAATTAATAGATAAAAATTCTTTAGTCATTGGTCATAGTAGAAATGCTAGTCATAATCCAAATCTTTATATAAATACACCTGAGAGTCAAATAGCTTCAACTTCTTCAATGGGAAAAATTGAAGAGAACTCGAATAATTATAATTTCCCTCCTATAAAATTAGAAAAAATTTTCGAATTAGAACAAATTAGTAAAAAAATTTTAAATAAATTTATAGTTGAATATTATGATAGTCCTTATATAGAATTTGATGATGCTTATTATACTAGAGCTAATAAAAAAAAAAATATTTTATTTGAAATAGATACTAATTTATTAAAGAATATAAATTTTTACGCTGACGTATTTCATGTTCATAATATTCCTACTAGATTTTTCATTGATTTTATTTTTAATTTAGATATTTTTGATATGGATTATAAAGCGAAACATCTTGCTATAAACAGTGATTTTGTTATTAAAAAATCAGAATTAGAGGTTTTAAGACAGAAACAAGAAACGGCTATAACAAAAGCATTAGATGAATATAATCATTTTAGAGACCATGAATACCCTGAAAAATATGCAGAAATAAATAAAAATTTTGAGACAAAAAGTAAAGATTTAGAATCTGCAAAAGAGACTAATGTTTATAAAGAAATCAATAGATTTAAAAAAGCAGCTAAAAAAATGAAAATTCTATTAAATAAAATTAGTTCTAATAACTCTTCTTCTGATGAGGATGATTTATTTTATAAATCTAAGAAAACTAATAATTCTACTACAACTATAGATAGTGTTGAAAGTGATGAAACTATTAAACCTACAATAAGAGATGAATAAATTATAAAATTTAAATTTTTAATTATAAAATATAAAATATAACCCCTTTTTATAGAGGATATATAAATATAAAATTTATATGGGACATGAAAAATTATGCGCAAATATTATACAAATTTAATTATTATCAATTTAAATTCCCATAATCAAGGTAATAAAAACAAAAACAAAAAATAAATTGTTTTGTGTGTTTTTGTTTTGTGTATTGAATAGGAAAAAATATATTGTTATGAGACCAGAATATTTATTTATGTTCAATAATATGATTATGTAAATATATATATTTACAGGTATTCTCAAGAATAATGACTGTGATATAAAACAGATTAATTATTTATTTCTCTTTAAAAAAAATAAAATTTAAAAATAACAAAATTTTCAAAATTAAAACAAAAAATTGAAATATATTTTATTCTTTAGGTCTTTTATGGTTCTGTCAGTATCTCTTATTTCTAGTTTCTTAGTATTTTAGATTATTTATTTTTTCATTTTTGTTCTATTTTAGATTGGGGATTTATTTATCCTAATATAACAGAGTATAAAAAAAGGTTAGGAATGAAATGAATCAGTATAATTGGACACAGACAAATTGACAAACCCTAAACAAATAAGGTTATATAACCCGATAGATTAATACATCTTATTCATTTAAATATATTATTAACAAAAATAAACGGATGTTTACATTATTTGTTTTTATATTGAGTTTAGAATTTTAATAACAAGTTTAAATAATTAGACAGTTAGACACTATCATTAGATAATTATTTCTATGAATATTTGAAATTTTTATAATCTTGATTTATTAATGAATCTTTCATTAAATTATCTATTACAAATCTTAATAGTTTTTAGGTTTCATTTTATGACCATTAGGTAAAACAAATTTAGGCTCATAAAATCCAACAACTTTATATAAGATTTATAAGTCGGAGGTTCAGATTCTACACCTGAAAATGATGACAAAAAGGATAATAAAAAGGATAATAAAGATGATACTAAAGATAAAAAAGATTCTAAAGATACAAGTAAATAAAAGTAGGTTAACTATAATTAAAAATAATATTAAATATAAAGAATCCTTTAGTTTTGCTTTCTTATTCTCTTGTTTAGATCTGAAAGCTGAACCTATTTTACAATTTTCTTTTTGTATATTAATACTATCTTTAATAGTAATAACATGTTTTACAAATGTAATATTTATCCTTTATATTTTTGATAAAACACTATAATTGATAAATATCCTAAACTATATAAAATCTTAAGATTTTTTGAAAAATCATCATTGATAGTTATTGAAGGTATCATAGGTTATACAATTATTATACTCTCATTTTTATATTTTTCACAATTATTCACTTAACAAATTTAATATGAAAATAAAAATATAACCCCTTATTTGTATCACATTCATTGTCCTGTATCTTAAATTAACCCCTTTGTTATAAATATTTTGTTATTCTTGAATGTTAAATATTTAACTTATAATTTATAATTTATAGTATTTCCCAAATAAAACAATAGACAATTTAACATTAATAGTGAGAATAAAGGTTAAAAAGTAAAAATTTTACATCGCTCATCTTTAAACATGCTTAAAAAAAACAACAAATTATATTATAAAAATGTCTAAAACCTAGATCAATCCCTAACCTATATAACTCCCTCTATTCTTTTCCATCCCCTGTATACATGATTTTTCTACTTTTACAACTTAACAAAATTAAACCTGTTCATGTTACTACTAATCCCTTATTCGTCCACTGTATTTAAAGGTTTAATCCCATTATTATTATGATATGAGAAGGTATGGATGTTTACATCTGTTTTTGTAATATGAATATTAGGATCCCATAGAGATATTTTAATTTTAGAAAGATGAGTATTAATAATATCTTTTACTTTATTATAATACAAAAGATGTTTCATTTGTGATTAATATTT
>Ga0193719_10000001_pt1 | contig 89261 bp, 77 predicted proteins | sample U2a2metaG_FD_160103 | JGI IMG/M metagenome (GOLD analysis project Ga0193719, IMG submission 160103) | Soil microbial communities from a riparian zone of the East river system, Colorado, United States - U2a2 | ecosystem: Environmental > Terrestrial > Soil > Riparian zone | place: USA: East... | reverse complement strand
TCCGCCGGTGCTGTGGTCGTTCTTGGCGGTGCCGGATGTGCCGGCCGTGTTGCCAGTGCTTCCGCCGGTGCTGTGGTCGTTCTTGGCGGTGCCGGATGTGCCGGCCGTGTTGCCTGTGCTTCCGCCGGTGCTGTGGTCGTTCTTGGCGGTGCCGGATGTGCCGGCCGTGTTGCCAGTGCTTCCGCCGGTGCTGTGGTCGTTCTTGGCGGTGCCGGATGTACCGGTCGTGTTGCCTGTGCTTCCGCCGGTGCTGTGGTTGTTCTCCTTGCCGTCCTTGTCGTCGCCTTTGCCCTTGTCGTCCTTACCGCTCTTCTTGTCGCTGTCTGACTTGTTGTCCTTGCCGTTGGTCTTGGCGGACACCGTACTGGCGCCACCATCGCCGCTGGTCTTACCTTTGCCTTTGCCCTTGCCGTCGCCATCACCCCCACCACCGATCTGGTGGTCGGTCTTGGCAGGCGGACTGTCGCTCTTATGGACAACTGCCGCATTCGACTTGTTGTCGCCCTTGCTGCTGTGGTGGTTGTCAGCAGCAAGCGCGGGCGATGTCCGCGCGAGCATTAGAACCACTCCCGCCACAAAGACGCAAGACTTGATTGCGACACGTTGGCTTAGAGGTGGCCGAACCGATAGAAAGTCGCCGATATTATCCAAATGAACACCCCCGCGTTGGATTAGCGATTGCCTGCCGCCATCCTGGACACGGGCCCTGGAAATTTCTTTCCCGAGATATGTCGCAGAACGCCCCGCTCAGCGTTCTCTATTTGGGCAATCCCTGAAATGACAACGCAGCCAGCGACTTTAGTAACCATGGAGCAGTCCACCAGCGAGGACTCTGTAAGCGCTTTTGTCGAGGAAGTGCTTGAGGGGACGGGCTGGCATCTGGACCGTGTCCGCGAGCGCTCATCGCGCCTCGATCCACCTGAATCCTACTGGACGCTCTTTGAGATCACTGTCAGCAAGGGCGAGCTCGAGCGGAAGCTTCGTATGGTTGCGAGGGGCGCTTTTGATCCCGCCGCGTGGGAGAGGTTTCGCAAGCGAATCGAACGCCACGGCGCCTCAGATCGCCCGTGCGAGCCGATCGATGGGGTTGGGTTTCCTCGCTTGTTCCCCGAAACGCAGCACGCTTACTGGTTTTACCCGTACGACCCCTCGATGCCCAACCTGCCCAGTGCAGCAGATCCGGCGACGATGGCCGGCGTGCTGCTCGGGATGGACGAGGCGTCAGCGTCAGCATTTGCAGCTGCGGGCCGCATTGAGATCGAGCGCGTTCGCTACGTTCCCGAAGTCGGAGCCATCCTGCGCTACACCATTGACACCGGAGCTGGATCGATAAGCATCTTCGGAAAGGTGCAGCCCGGTGACCGAGGCCTGCGCACCTTCAAGATCGTCGATGGCCTGTGGCAGGCGGCGAAGCAATATGAGGGGCTGATCTACCTCCCCCGCCCGCTGGGCTATATCGACGAGTTCGGCCTTCTTCTCGAGGAGGCCATACCTGGCAAGCCCGTTGGTGGCAACCGTCTGAGCACGGAGTTTGGTCTTGCCTCCTACGCGGCCGCCGAAGCGCTGGCAGTGATTCACGAATCCGGAGTTCCAGCCGATCCTGAAGTCTTCAGGATCGAAAACGAGCTCGCGCGCCTCGATCGTGTGACCAAGCAGTTCGCCAATGTCGCCCCGCGAGCCCACTTCCTCCTGGCAGACCTGGTCACTCACATGAGGGATCACGTGCGCGCAGCGCCCGAAGAGGCTTGGCTCCCCACGCATGGGGACCTCAAGTACGACCAGTTCATTCATCACAACGGCAAGCTCACGCTTCTCGACTTCGATTACTTCGCGCTGGCTGAGACGAGCTACGACCTGGGCAAGTTTTGCGCGTATCTCATTCCATCAATGCCTCGCGACTGGGAGGACTCCCTCGCCGCCGAGGAGAGGCGGCTGCTTTTCCTCCGCCGGTATCAAGAGCTAAGGCCGTACGCAACACTGCAGAGATTTCAGATCTATGAAGCGCTCCAGCTCGCCCTGCGCGCGATGGCGGCGATGTGGTCGCAGTCCCACGGATGGGAGCGGGTCGCGGAAACGTTCCTTGTGATGGCGTTCGAGCGTTTGAAGACTCGACTTCCCCAAGCCGAACGTTCCGAACTGGCGAGTTAAGACAAGTAAAGGTCTGCCGCTAGCCTAAGGCGGTTCCTTTTACAACGATTTACCCCGAAGACACCGGTACCCAGTCCTGACCCCGTCAGACTCAGCGACCGATGAAAATTCTTTCCTGGCTTGGGGCCTTCGCACTTTTCCTCGCAGTCGCTGCCGGCACGTCGTCGGTGCTGCAATCGCGCTTCGACGCCACCCCGGCTGCAACTACCACCGCACTCGCCCTTGCCTCTGTCTCGCGCACCGCGGAAGGGATGATGGGTCGCTCAACGCTTGCGCCAAGCGCAAGACCCGCTGCCCAGGCCAAGCCGAAGCCGAAGCCGGTGGCGGCTCCCATCAAGGCTGCAGCTCCGCGACCGGCCGCGATCGTGGTCAAGTCGACTCAGCAAGCCCTTATCAACCAGGATCGCGCAAGGTACGGCCTTCGCCCGCTGACCTGGAGCTCATGCCTCGCGAACGTCGCATACAGCAACGCTGTCCGCATGGCCAACGCCCTCCGCATGTGGCACACCAACGGAGCCAGCCTCGACCTCGGGTGCCGCCTCGGCTCGCACGGTGGAGAGAACATCGGCTACTGGACCGGCGGCGTGAACGACACCAAGCTCAACACGATGTTCATGAACAGCCCTGAGCACAGAGCCAACATCCTCAGCCCCTATTACCACTACGTCGGTACCTACTGGAGGGTAGCTTCCAACGGAACCGCCTACATAGCAGTGGAGTTCAGCTAACCGCCCCCACCGAGTAGCGGTGTTGGACGGGGCGTTGTTCCTGCGTAGCGCCCAGAGCGTGCCGCTTGGCCACGCTCAAACGTGCGCTTTGAGGAGGATCGCGAAGGGTGAGTTTGAGCCCGGGCACACGCGGTCATCAACTTCCGGCGCAGTGGCGCCGATTCCCCAACTGGATCTGGGCGAAGAGGGGTTGGTTTGCCGCGGGGATTGCACTCGTCTTTGCTGTCGCCACCGGCTACGTCGTCTGGGCGGTGCAGGACCTCCCGGATCCGAACCAGGACGTGCTGGTGGCCGGAGACGTCGTGGTCCTGGACCGCCATGGGAAGCTGATCGAGGACTGGAACCACGAAGGTCATTACCACGTCTCCCTGCGACTCGACCAGATGGGCAAGTACGCGCCGGCGGCAACACTCGCCGCTGAGGACCGCAATTTCTACAGCCACGGCGGGGTCGACATCGGCTCGACGCTCAGGGCGTTGTGGGTTGATGTCACCAGCGGCGGGCTGAACGAGGGTGGCAGCACCATCACTCAGCAGCTGGTGAAGATCCAGCTCCTGACTCCGCAGAAGTCCTTCGAGCGGAAGCTCCACGAGATGGTGCTCGCTGTCGCGCTCGAGCAGCGATTTTCGAAGGACCAGATCCTGACCATGTACATGAACCGTGTGTACTACGGCCATGGCGCCTACGGCATAGGGGCGGCGGCCCGCACCTACTTCACTAAGGACGCCAAAGACCTGACCCCCGCGCAGGCAGCGTTCCTGGCAGGCTTGGTCCAGGCGCCCAGTGCGTACAACCCTCAGACGCACTACGACTTGGCCCGCGAGCGCGAGCTGTACGTGCTCCAGGGGATGGTGGGCACCAACGCTCTCAGCGCCGCCGACGCAGACAAAGCGGTGGCGGAGGACGTCAAGTCCGAGTTCAAGATCCAGCCAACAGCGCGCCAGAGCAAGGCGCCGCATTTCGTCGACTATGTCCTGTCCAAGCTGGAGTCGACTTTCGGCTCGGCCGCGATCCAGCAGGGCGGCCTTGTCGTCCACACCACGCTCGACCTATCCCTCCAGCAGTCCGCAGACCAGGCGGTCAAGAATGGCGTGAAGGACCTGGCCTGGGCCAACGTCAACAACTCGGCCCTTCTCGCGGCGGACCCGAAGACCGGTGAGATTATGGCGTGGGTCGGGTCCGCCGGCTACGGCAGCGACAAGATCGCCGGCCAATTCGACGTCGTGCTCGCGCCGAGGCAGCCCGGCTCGTCATTCAAGCCTTACGTGTACGAGGCGGCGTTGCGCGATCACAAGATCACGCTCGCGACGATGCTCAACGACACGCCCACCGACTTCAACGGCTACCGGCCGATGGACTTCGACAACGGGGCGATGGGCAAGATGACAACGCGGCGTGCGCTGGTCATGTCACGCAACATCCCAGCCGTCCAGGTCGGCCAGATGGAGGGGATGTCGAATGTCATCTCGCTCGCCCGCCAGATGGGCATCACCAGCCACCTGGACCCAGGCCTCTCGACTGCGATAGGCGGCAGTGACGTGACGATGCTCCAACACGTCCAGGGCTACCAGGTCTTCGCGGACCAGGGCAAGCGCGTGGACTTGAATGTCATCAAGGAGATCGACGATTCAACCGGCCAGAACATCGTCTCGCAGAAGCCGGGCGGTGCCGCCGTCCTGAGCCCTGCCGCCGCCTACCTGATCACCGATGTACTCAAGAACTATCAGAACCAGTGGAGCTTCGGCTGGAATCGGCAGATGGCGAGCAAGACGGGCACCAGCGACAACGGCAAAGGCGGCATCCCCGACTCGTGGATCATGGCTTACAACCCCGACATCGTGGTCGGCGTATGGGTCGGAAACACGGCGCCGGACGGCGGTGGCGGCTTGATCCACGCGTTCGGCGAAAGCGTCGGTACGACGGTCATGGCCCGCTTCGTCAACGCCCTTCCAGCGGGCATGCAGAGCTGGTACAAGCAACCGCCTGGAATCGTGCATGGCTGCGGTGCGCAAGCCCAGGAGATATTTCTAAGCGGGACTCAGGGCTGCACGCCAGGATCCTCGACGCCAACTGCTAAGCCAAGTGGCTCGCCGGCTGCTACGCCGAGCGAAACCCCCGGCGCAACGCCGTCGCCGCTCCCCTCGCCTTCAGAGGCTCCCTCGCCATCAGAGGCGCCCTCGCCGCCTCCCTCGCCGCCCCCTTCCCCAGCGTCCCCGCCTCCCGCAGGCGCGATCGCACCATCCCCGTCCCCATCCCCTTGAAGGTGAACACAGAAATGGTGATCGACAGCCCGTTCATGCAAAGCGTGGAGCGGCGGCGACCAGGCGCATCGATGCGCGCCTATGTGACTCGCACCCTTCCCCACAACTCGGTCATCGTGGTGAGCAACCGCGGTCCGCACGAACCGAGGCCCGAGGGAGGCTTTGCAAGGGGGGCCGGCGGCGTAGTCACCGCCCTGCTGACCCTGGCCGAAGTGATGGAGGCCGACTGGGTGGCCTGCGCGCGAACTGAAGCCGAGCGGGCGTTGGTTAGGGAGCACGGGCCAAGCGGCAAAGCGCCGCTTATCAGCTCGCAGACCCAGCTGCATTACGTGACGCCAACTCCGGAGCAGTACGAGATGTACTACTCGGTGATCTCCAACCCGGTGCTGTGGTTCGTACAGCACTATCTCTGGGACCTTGCCAACCAGCCGATCATCAATGGCCGCATCCATAAGGCGTGGAGGGATGGCTACGTCAAGGTCAACGAGCAGGTGGCACAAAAGGTCGTCGAGGTGGGGCGGCAGCTGCCAGACCGGCCGCTGGTCCTCGTGCACGACTACCAGCTCTACCTCGTCCCGCAGTTGGTCCGCGACCAGCTGCCTGGCGCTATCATCCAGCACTTCATTCACATCCCTTGGCCGACGCCTCAGTACTGGAAGGTACTCCCCAAGGGGATGCGCGACGCTATCGTCAGAGGCCTGCTCGGCTGTGACATCGTCGGCTTCCAATCGAGCCTCGACGTCCGCAACTTCCTCATGACGTGCGAGGAAAACCTCGGGCTCCAGGTGGACACGAAAGAGAGTGCAGTCCTCCTCGATGGGAGAATCGTTTACGCGCGCCACTACCCGATCTCAATCGAGGTCGCCGCCACCACCCGACTTGCTTTTTCGCACGGCGTAATGGTGGAGGAGCGAAAGCTTCGAGACTGGCGACCGAAATACCTGATCGCCCGCGTCGATCGAACCGACCCTTCCAAGAACATCGTTCGCGGCTTCCTCGCCTACGAGAAGCTTTTGAGTCAACACCCCGAGCTGAAGGGCGAAGTCCAGTTCTGGGCTTTCCTGCAGCCCTCGCGCCAGGACGTCACCGCCTACCGCACTTACATGCGCAAGGTGAGGCAAGTCGTGGTTCGGATCAACCGCCAGTACGGTGGGGAGGGATGGCTGCCCATCCGGCTCGAGTTTGGTGAGAGCGTCCGCAAGGCGATGGCTGCATTGCGCAACTTCGACGTCCTTCTGGTCAATCCCGTCTATGACGGGTTGAACCTCGTTGTCAAGGAGGGCGCTCTTGTCAACCGATCGGAGGGCGTGATAGTGCTCTCCGAAAATGCCGGCGCTCACGAGGAGCTGCAGCCGTATGTCCTGTCGATCAACCCGTTTGACATCGAAGCCACCGCAGAGGCTCTGCACGAAGGCCTCGTGATGGCCGCCGAGGACCGGCGCCGGCGCCACGAGGGGGCCCGGGACGTCGTCAGAACCAACGACATTGCGCGCTGGATCACGCGCCAGGTACAGGACATTCGCGACCTGGCGGCCATTCCAGGCCAACGCGACCGCGAGGCAACGGGCTAAGAACCAGCCCAATCAGCGCATATACGTGGGCGAAACGCTCATGTTGCATGCGCGGAAGGCCTCAAAAGGGCGTATTCACGCCGTATTTGGCCTACTTGACATTAGTTGAGCCTTATTAACCGCATCGCGGGAGGTTGGACCGACCCCCGCGGGTAGCTTCCGAATCACGCGGTCTCGGTTTGACCGCACTCGAGCCAGCCCCGGCAGGGCAGCGAAGGGAAGGAAGCGGATCTGAACTCTCTACACCGGTTCATGCGTGTCTTGCGATCGCGACCGAGGGCGCGTCTCGCGCTGGCTGGTCTAGTCGCGTGCAGCCAGCTCAGCCTGGTTGCTTTCGCGGCCGCCCCCGCTGTGACGATCGCCCAGAACGGCGCAACCGCCGCCGTGCCCGATGGCTGGAGCTGCAGCATCAGCACAGGCCTCGGTACTTCTCTCCGTAACAACTGCAAGCCGGCATCGAAGGCGGCCCTCGTTGATCAGACACCCAAGGTCAAGCTGCCTGCGGGGAAGAAGCAATGCCCTGACTCGGGTCCGCAGGTCACCTGCCACGTCTCGGAGACTTCAGCCAAGCCCGCGCCGGGGATATCGTCGATCCCCACCGGCACCGGGCGTTGTCCTGCCGTCCCTGGCAAACAAGGCCCAAGCACCCCCGCCTCTTGCAACAATGAGGTGCTGACGGCGTCCGGACCTTCCGGACCCAACGGCAGATTCGGTACGACGCGCCTTCCCCTGCAGGTCACACCGAGCGTTCCCGCATCGACGCTGTCGGTGGCCAGCGCACAACGCCTCATCGGCCTTAGCTCGGACGTATCCTCCCTGCAGCCGGGCAAGAGCACCCTCCTTACTGCAACCTCCAACGGCACCGTGAGCGGCACGCCATATGGCATCGAGATCTTCGATCAGACCACTTCCACACTGGTGGGAGCGTGCATGCAGGCGAGCCAATGCCAGGTGGCTTATACCGCCGTCTCGGGCGCGCACACGTTCAGCGCTTTCATCGCACAACCGAGCGCAACGCAGCCTGTGGACTCCGTCGCAACCTCAAGTCCCGTGACAGTCGCCTGGCTTGGCGTGACACTCGCCGCAACCTCGTCATCGATAGTTGGTCCGGGCCAGCCCGTCACGCTCACTGCGACGACCACGGCTGATTTCGGCAACGCGGGCTATCTGCTGGGCCTTTACGACCAGGCCTCCGGATCGCGACTCACCTTCTGCAGCCAGGGCACCACCTGCAGCACGACACTTACCAAATCGGTCTCTGGAAGAAGCTCGATCGTCGCCTATCTCTCTGGCTCGTCGGAATCCCTGCCGCCGCCCGCGATCCAGGCGCAGTCAGCGCCGATCACAGCGACCTGGCTGGGAGTCTCGCTGGCCGCCAACACAACGTTTCCACGTGGAGGGGGCACGGTCTTGATGAAGGCTTCGGCCAACGCGGACTTGACCAACACACCCTGGAGCATCGGGATCTATGACGAAGCTGGCAGCCTGGTGAGTGACGCCTGCAAGAAGGGCGCCACGTGCACTGCCCGGGTCTACATTCCTGCGGGCGGAACGCTCCCATGGTTCACGGCGGTCATCGGCACTCCCCCGGCGTTGGTCGACGGCACCACGGCTTCAGTCCAGCTGATGCGCACGGCACAATCGCATTCAGCATTTGGAGACGTCCAGGCACTGTCAGCCGCAGTGCAGCCGACCAGGCTCCTTTGGGGAGTGGACTCGTGCAAGGCGATCACCGGCGACGCCACTGGCGCCAGCGGGCTTTACGCCCAGGTCAAGCGTTACTACGGCACCCCTGACTTCTGGGGCCGGTACATGACTCGGACCTACAACTGCGGAGGGCTCAGCTCAACGGAGATCGCGGCGGCCGCCTACCGCAACCTTGGAATCCTTCCGATCTACAACGACTACGACTGCAACGCTGTGCGGACGTATAAGGTCGGGCGCCAGTACGCGGCCGAAGCGACTGCCGCGGCGGTGAGTCTCGGCATCCCGCAGGGCAAGGTCATCGCGATAGACATCGAGCCATACGGGGAACAATGCCCTGGTGCAGCAAGGGTCGACGCCGGCTTCGTTGAAGGCTGGTACGACGGCATCATGATGGCCAACTACGTCCCCCTCTTCTACGGCAACGGGACGGCGGGAACCGAGTTTGCAAACGCCTGGTGTCGCGCAGTCCAGGAGCGCCCAGAGGTGGCTGTTGACTCGTTCCTCTGGACCTTCCAGCCTTCGCTGGTCGGACGGTGGAAGAAATCAACGGCTCCCGAGTTCTCACCCCACCAGCCTGGCTGCGCAGGCAACTTCGATGTGTGGCAGTACGTACTGAGCACGGGGGCGAGGCCGGATGTGGACAGCGATGAAGCCCTCTCCACAGTTCCGTTCTGGTACCCCCAGAAGGCTTCCTAGCCAGACCTCTTACGCGGTGGATGCGAATCTTTGGCGCCGGTTTTCAAGCCAACGAGTGACGAATTCCGCGCTGAATGTGGCTTCCTGACCGGGTCGCATCGGACGAAGCAGCTCCACGGCGAACTCTCCGCTGATCAGCTGAGCCACAGCATCCATGGGCTTAGCTTCATTCAGCTTGAAATGAGACCTGGCGAGCACATCGCGAAATATGGCGTGCGCCAATTCTCGTGCGCCGACTCGTTCGTCAATCTGGCCTGACGATGGCTCTCCGTCCTCCTGTATTGAGGCGGCCTCATCAGGTTCGAGCCGTACAGGCTCTTGTCCCCTCTGACTGACTGTCGCCATCCAGCCCCCAAACGACAGGTGGTGAACCGTGTACGTCTCCTCTCTGGCGGTTGGGATGCCTTCTCCCCGTCCGCAGTGGTCTGCGAGGAACTTGAGCGCCCAGTGCTCGAACTCGGTGACCGAAGCAGAGCCCGTTGCCCGAGGGACTTGATCCGCGATCCTCAGGCGCTGAAGGTCCGGCTCGATGAGCTTCAGAGTGTTTTGAACGTCGGCCGCCCGTGAAAGGGGAGTGGTCGAAGAAACGCGGGCGAATTCGGACACCGCTTCGATTATGCGAAAGATCGGCGCCCAGTCTGGGAAGGCTGAGGGCAGCCATTGCAAGATGTCCACAAGCTCCGCTGGTCGGGACAGCCGATAGACCAACCTGTTCGCGGTGGGTTGAACCTGGACGATGCCGGCCATCGTCAGCATGTCAAGGGCTTGGGCGACGCTTCCCTTGCCATAGCCTGCCGCATCGGCGAGCGTAGACGCGGCCTGGCCTCGTTCGGGATCCGCAAGCATCAGTTTTAGGATCTCCGCCCGCGCTGACACTCCGACCAGGGCGCGCAGCCGAAGCTGGATCAGGGAAGGACGGCGGAGATCCGGCTCGCCGACACGCTCGGAGGTCCACATGGCCAGAGGATCGCCCAGGCTCGGCCAAGGCACTTTGGCGTGCGCTCTGACAGTCGCGGCATATCGGCCAAAGGCCTGGCGCGTGACAGCGCTCGCTTGCTCGGCAAGGTTGCGCAGGCGAAACGCCGACGCAAAACGCGTGTTGGCGATGCACCAGTCCATCGAGTTGGCTCGCAGGCGGCTGTCAATGTTCCCGATGTAGGCGGTGAAGATGATGAGCGGCTCGAGGTCGATCGCCTGCCAATCGTGCCGCCTGAGCCGGCCTTCCAGTCCGAGCTCTGCCCACAGGCTCCACGTCAAATCGAGAGCCAGTCCGCCGATCTCATCGTTGAGGCGATTCATCGCGCCTCCTCAGATATTTCCGTAATTCGCATCTTCCCCTCGGCTCGGTCTGAGATCGCTGCCGTGAAATTAAAGAAGCAGCCCGGGGCAGGTGGGCTGCTTCCTACTTCCTACAACGCCGACCGACGCCTCGCTACCGATGGTCTCGTCGGGCGAAGGTCGATTAAGGTGGGCCGGCGCCCAGGACGTTGCCGTATGTGACTCCCAATGCGAAGAGGCCGAGGAGCGACATCAGGACGAGCGTGAAGGTGCGCGCGCAGGTGTCGACAAGACCCGTCTCGTCCGTGGCTTCTGAGCTGGCCGGGCTCAAGTTGCCCCTCCAGACTCCCGCCCTGATCGCGAGCCCGAACGTGATGCACAGGATGATCAGAAGTACTGCCATGGAACCCCCAAGAAAGGGCTTGGACGCTGAGCGGGTCAGCGTCCTTGCCACTCAATACAACGCATTAAAAGGCGATTGTGGCGATTGGCCCTTTCAAATCGACTGGCCGGCTACCGCGCTGACCCCCTCATTTGTATGACCAATACTTGTGATCCCAGACGCGTTGTGTAGGCGTGGGAGCACCGCTAGGGCTGCAATTCTCGATCGCGCTGTGCACCGGAATGGTGGCGGCGACATTCGCGCCGTCAGTTCGGCGCTCGATACCACGCTGGTTCGAGATCGCTCTCTGGGTCGCCCTGATTTTCGTCTGCTGGCTGGGGCTCGCGACCATAAGCCAGCCGCAGGTGCGCGAGCTGACCGATTCCGTCAACTGGGCGGCGGGTCAGATCCTCAGCACGCTCCTCGGCCTGGTGGGTGCAAGCGTTCTTGACCTCCTGTCGGCCAACCGCTTCGGAATCGCCAATGCCGTGGTCACCCTGTTCGGAGCAGACCTGCTTGCTCTCGCGCTGATATCGACCCATCGCCAGGGCCGGGGCTGGCAGCCAGCGGTCCGATTGCGCGACTGGATGGAGTTCCCGAAGGCCTCTCCGGCTCCGGTCCTTTTGCCGCTCGGGTCGACTGCCATCGATGAGCTGAACGGGAGACTGGCCGCCGCCACCGCGGTCGCTGGAGTCGCAGCCGCGACCTGGTCCGTCCAGTTCTTGATCTGGGCTCGAGACGTGGGTCTCCCGCGAGCCGAGGAAAGGCTCGCGTTGGCGGCCGCGGTGGGCCGAGTCGAGACCAAGGTTTGGCTTGAATCAGTCCGCGAGACAGCCCGAGAGCTTGAATCGGGCGCTCGGACCCGGTTCGCCGGCTCGGCACCTGAGGTCAACAAGCTCGCCCTGAGGGTCGCAGCGATCCTCAACGGAGTGGTAGATGCAGAGCAGCGCCTTGCGCCGATGGCGGCGAAACCCGCCCAGGTGATCGATCTTCAGGCGCTTCGCATAGCGCAGTCGCTCGGCCGGTTCGGGTCGGCTGACACAACCGATGAGAAGGAAGATCAGAGTGGCCCAGAGCACGCAGACCGCCTGGCCTCGTAGCCGTACCGGCTTCCGGCGGCGTGCGAGTGCCCGCGGAGCGCGCCGCAAGGCGCAGATCCTGCGACCGGCAGGGTGGATTTTCCGCCTGTTCCTGTTGTGCGCCATCGCGATCCCGAGCCTTATTTACACCTCACCGGACTACGCGGTATTCGCAGACAGGCTCCCTGACGCGACCGCGGTGACGGCACCGATACCCGAGGACACGATCCTTTACGCAGCAGACGGCAAGACCGTGCTTGCCGATCTGCATCCGCCCGGCTATCAGCACTACTACGAGGCGATGCAGGCAATGGGAACGTTGCTTCCCGAGGCGGTGTTGAGCATAGAGGACAAGAACTTCTACAACGAGCCAGGGGTCGACCCCGGAGGCGTGGCTCGCGCAGCGGTAATCGACTGGCGTGCCAAGGGAACGGTGCAGGGCGCATCGACCATCACCCAACAGCTGGTGAAGATCCGCTTGGTCGGCAATGAGCCGACTCTCGATCGCAAGTTCCGCGAGGCGTTGCTCGCGTTTGAGATCGAGCGGCGCTATTCGAAGGACGAGATTCTCGAGATGTATCTGAATAGCGCGTTCTTCGGCAACAGCGCCTGGGGCAGCGCTGCGGCCTCGCAAATCTACTATCACAAAGCGACCAAGGATCTCGATCTGGCGCAGGCCACGATGCTTGCGGGCTTGATCCGCGGGCCATCTGTCTACAACCCGCTTTTGGATTGGAAATCCGCCAAGAACCGGCAGCGCGACGTGTTGCAGGCGATGGTCCGCGACGAGAAGATCACAGCGCTGCAGGCAGCGCAGGCGTTCGTCGAGGACATCTCGCCGCCGGTTCACATGTACACGCCTATCAATAAGATTCTCGCGCCGGCGTTCGTGCGCTATGTGACCGGGCAGCTGGTGACCAAGTACGGAGCCGATGCCACGTACACGGGCGGCCTGAAAGTAACCACCACTCTCAACTGGAACCTGCAGAACCTCGCCCAGAAGTCCGTCACCAACACCATCAAGTCCTTGGCCGCGCGTCGCGTCAGCCAGGGTGCGCTCGTATCCATCGACCCGACGTCGGGAGCCATCGTCGCGATGGTCGGCTCGGCCAACCCGAAAGCCAACGGCGGCCAGTACAACCTTGCCGTCTGGCCTCCGCGTAATCCAGGTTCGTCGATGAAGATCTTCACGTACACAGCCGCGATCGCCAGCGGAAAGTACTCGATGACGACGATGATCGCCGACTCTCCGGTCGGCTACCGCGACCCGGTCTCAGGGGAGTTTTACTCGCCGAGGAACTACGACGGCCGCCTTCACGGCACGCTCCAGCTGCAGCAGGCGATGGCGAACTCGTTGAACATCCCGGCGGTCAAGGTGGAGCTGGGCATCGGCGTGGCGGCCGTGGTCGACATGGCGAGGAAGATGGGCGCGCCGCCATGGCAGCAGCACTACGACTCCAGGGGTAACCCGATCTTTACAAGCGCGGACAAGGTCAACACGTTTGGTCCATCCCTGACACTCGGTGGATATGGCGAGACTCCCTTGCAGATGGCAACGGGCGCGTCGGTCCTTGCCGCCAAAGGCATCCTCCGGCCGCCTTATGTGATCGCGAAGGTCATGAAGGCGGGCGCGATCCTTGACGAGCACAAGGCCGGCGCGGGCGCCAAGAAGGTCCTCGATCCCCGAGTGGCCTTCATCATGGGACAGATCATGTCGGACGACTCCAACCGCAAGATGATCTTCGGTATGGGATCGATCCTGACGCTCGCCGGTCACAGGGTCGCTGTCAAGACTGGTACGACTGACCAGTTTGCAGACGCCTGGACGATCGGGTTCACGCCGCATCTCGTGACCGCAGTGTGGGTCGGCAACCCCGATTGGCGCCAGAAGATGACGCAAGGTTCCGACAGCTTCTTCACCGCGGCTCCCGTGTGGCACAACTTCATGCAGGCTGCTCTGCCGATGTTGAAGTTGAAGAACGAGTGGTACGCGAGACCTCCCGGCCTGGTGGCAAGGTGGGTCGGCGGTAAGTACGCGTACTACCTGCCGGGAACTCACTAGGGCCGGCGCTTAGGTCCGGCCAAGAGCCGGACCAACCTCTCCCCGCTCCGCGGGGAGGGCGGCTCGTCCTTCGGGGCCACCGCGTCGTGGTCGCCGGGTGGGGACGGGAAGTTCTCCTCCCCGGCGAGCTCCTGGTTCTACGCCGCCTGTGGTCGGTCGGGGCTCAGGCTTCGGATCAGCTGCACCAGGCGGCGACGAAGAGGTCCCCATGGGCCTGCGCTTCGAGCGTCACTGCGGCGCTCGTAGCGGGGCGCGTTCGACCTCGCACACAGTTCGCACCCGCAACCCCGACCGGTGTCAGGTAGCTGCTGGCCGAACTTGTTAAACCTTGCTTGCATCCGCTAAATCAGCGCTGGCCAAGACCGTCTGCGCCATGCGAGTTTTTTTCACCCCTTGCTGGCTTCACCAATGAATGCCTCAACTGTCGTGCAATGACCCCCTTTCGGTCGCCGTACGGTTGTGTGGTTTTGACTCGCACAATTGAGGTATTCCTGAATTCAAATCAATTCAAGTAGGCGCAAGCGTCGAGAACGTTGAACTAGTGGGATGAAATCAAGCTCCGGGTCCACTGCAGACTACCCCGGGGACGTGCTCAATGCGCTGGCCATCGGCCTCGCCGCCGACACTCTCGAGAGTGGCAAGAAAGCACTCGCCGTGGTCCGTGCGCGCTCGCCAGAGCTCCCACGGCTGAGCGAACAGGCGGGAGAGGACTTGCTCGCGACCTCGGTCAACTACATAGACGTCCTGCTCCTCTCGTTGCGGTCTGACGTGGACACGCCGTGGGCACGAGTCGAGCAGCAGGCTCGAGAGCAAGGTCGGCTGCGAGCGGCCCAGGGAGTACCCCTTGCCGCGTTGATCGAGGTCGTGTCGATTTACAGGAGAGCCACGATCGAGCTTCTCTTGGGGCCTCTCGGGGCCAGCCAGCGACGGGACGAGATCGTCGCGCTTGCACAGCGACGTCTGGAGGACGTGGTGGAACGGCTGACCACCTGCATCGCCCAGGGCTACCTCGACCACCTCGACTCTGAGCATCGAGCCAGGGAGAGCGAGCTCTACGGGCTCGCTGCAATAGTGACGGCCATGGTGCGCTCCCTCGACCTGGTGGAGAGCGCTGAGGTTGCCCTTATCGAATCGCTGACAGCGCTTCGGCTCAACGCCGGGGGAGTCTGGCTGCGTGAACGCGCTTCCTACAAGCTGGTTCACACAGTCGGGCTCGAAGCCGACCAGATCGAGGAGTTCCGCATCCAGGCAGGCCCACGGGCGAAGGCGACAGTATCGGCCAACGGCCGATCGGAGTCGCGCGTGGATGGGGTCGTCGGCGGCCAATGGACTGCTCTCCGCGCACAGCTCCGCGTGAAAGGGCGAACTGTGGGCGTGATGAGTGTCGGAACCCAGATGCAGCGCGTGTTCGGCCCGTCGGACTTCCTGTTCATGGCAGCGGTCGCCGACCAGGTGGCTGTCGTCCTTGACCGAGCGCGCCAGTTCTCCAACGAGTCGCGCACCGATCACCTGACAGGCTTGGCGAACCGCCGCGAGTTTGAGCGTGTGATGGAGCGGGAGGTGGCTCTTGCAGAGCGTCATGAAAGGCGCCTGACGATGATGATGGTCGACCTCGACAATTTGAAGCGCATCAATGACCGCCAGGGACACCGCGGCGGCGACGCAGCTCTGCGCCTTGTCGCGCAGCAGCTGTTGAGAGTCGTTCGCGCGTCCGACCTCTGCGCTCGCATCGGCGGAGACGAGTTCGCCGTCGCGATGCCCGAAACCGATCTCGAGAGAGGTCGCGAGGTGGGGGCCCGCCTTGTGGCCGCGGTGCGCGAGATGAGCCTTGGCGCGAAATCCACCGATGCCGTCGGGGTGAGCATCGGCATTGCGGCCTGGCGGCCAGGCCAGGACTGGCAGACCGTCTACCAGAACGCCGACCTGGACCTCTATGAGAACAAGCGGAGCCGGAAGGCTGCGCGCCGGGACATGGTGACCGAACGGGCTCCTTTCAGGCTGCTCCCGCGAGGCGGAGGGGTCAGGCGCCGAGTCGCCGGCTCCTAGATCGTCACTCGACCAGGGCGAGCTCTCGAGCTTTGACGATTGCCTGCAGCTTGGAATGCACTCCCAGCTTGGAGCCGAGGCTGCGGATGTGCGTGCGAACCGTGGTGTAGCTGATCCCCAGCGTGCTCGCGATGTCCCGGCTGGACACGCCCCCGGCCATCAGGCGGAGGACCTCCTTCTCGCGCGGGGTCAAGCTGTCCAGCTGAGCGTCCATCGAACGGCGCTTGTTGAGCAAAGCAGCGATTGTGCGGGGGGTAATCAACGTGCCGCCTGCCGCCACCACACGGATCGCGTCGACAACCTCCGAAGCCGCCCGGGATTTGTGGATGAAGGCGCTGGCGCCTGACTCGAGAGCGGCGAAGCGGGCAGCGTCGCTGTCCTCCCGGGTCAGGAAGATGAGCTTGGTCTCGGGGCGGATCTGGCGGATGCCGGCTCCAGCGTCCGCGCCGGTTCCATCGGTCAGGCGAAAGTCCAGGAGCACCACATCAGGGCTGATCTCGGCAGCCAGTGCGATTGATTCGCCGACCGACCCAACGTTGCCGACCACCGTCATGTCGGGCTGGTCGTTCAGGAGAGCGCCAAGGCCCTCAGCGACCACCTGGTGGTCCTCGACGATCAGGACGCGGATAGGTTTTTCGCTCACCTCGGCGTAGGAATCCAGAACTCTACACGGCTGCCGGTCCCCGGTTCGCTCGAAATCTTGCACCACCCACCAGCGAGCAGCGCGCGCTCGTTGAGCGAAAGGAGGCCAACATGTCCCGGCAGGTGGTCGCGTTCGGCCACGACGAACCCCCGCCCGTTGTCCTCGATCAACCCGTAGATCCCGCCATCGAGCGACTTCACCGTCACGTCAACGCGGGTTGCCCTTGAGTGCTTCTCAACGTTGGTGACGGCTTCGGCCACCTGCCTGAAAACCATTGACTTGAGCTCGTAAGCGATATCGTCGGGGAGGTCCAGCACCGCTTCGGCTTGAATTCCGGTCAGCGATCGAAGCATCTGCAGGCGGTCCCGGATGGTTTCTTCAAATCCTCCAGGCAGCTCCAGCGAGGGCGGGCTCACCTCGAAGAGCAGCTTGCGCAGGGCGTCCTCTGCTTGCAGGAGAAGTCCCTGGGCATCGTCGATTGGCTTGAGATTGTTCGGGCTGACCCGCCCAAGGTGCAGCTCCGCGGCGGTGAGCTTCTGAAGAGCGTCGTCGTGAAGCTCTGTGGCGAACCGGCGCCGGATCTTGTCAGCGGCGTCGGACGAGTTCTTGAGCAGGAGCTGACGAGCTGAGTCCACTTTTTGCAACCGCTCCACAGTCTTCTTCAGGTCCGTCTCAGCCTGCCTGAGCTGCCACACCAGGCCGGCCGCCAACCCAGCCTTGTGGAGCACCCATGTGTCCTCCCTGGAAAAGCCTTCGGGCTGAACAGAGTCGTAGGCGGCGACAAGGCCCAGGCGGTGATCACCTGCACGCCACGGCACGCTGATTGCGGTGGAGACGCCAAGGGCGTCAAGGACGCGAGTGGATTCGGGGTCGGCTTCGGCGCGAGAAGCGCGGTAGATGAAGTCTTTGTAGACGACGCGGCTCGTCAGGTCGTCCCGCTCCGGTGCGCATGGCGCCGGCCCGAGACGAGCGAGGAATTCGGCGTCAATTCCATGGGCGCCTGGTATCGGGGTCAGCGTCTGGTTGTCATTGACCTGCCAGAACAGAACCCTTTCGGCGCCGACGAGCTGGGCTACGGTTCCCGTAAGGCGCCGGTAGAAGTCGGTCAGGTTCTGCCCCAATCCGGCGTGAACCGACACTGCCAGGAGGGCCTCGACAGCCAGCTCATGCGCTCGTTCAAGGCGCGCGGCGCTGACAGCGCGCTCCTCATTGAGCAGCCGCTGCTCCTCGCTCCGGTCCAGCTCAGCTCGCAGGTTGATCAGGGCGTCGACCATCTCTTGCCGGCGCTGATGCAGGCGGGCGATCTCGATCGCGGCTGCCAGCTGATTTGCGAACAGCGAGAAAGCGCGGCGTTGGACTGCTGTGTAGCCCGACTGCTTGACGACTCCGATCACCCCTATCGCCCTGCCACCCGCCTGAAGAGTCTGGCCGCAAAACGAGGAGGCCTCAACCGGCTCGGTCAAGCGCTTCGCCTTCTCGAACATCCTCTCGATCTCGTCGTCAGCCACCTTCTCAGCTGGACTCACGGAGCGCGAGTACACCTGCTGTCGGGCACCTGTCTCGTCGACCAACGCGATGAAGGCAGTGGTGGACTTGGTCAGGTCGAGGGCAAGCTCGAGGGCACGCTCTGCGACCTGCTCGAGCTCCCGGAAGCCCGCCAGCTCGAGCGAAACAGACTGGAAGGTTTCGAACTGCTCCCAGAAATCGGCTTCCATCTCGCTCACCGTCTCCACAAGCAGCAGCCTCTTGGCGATTGTACCGAACAGTTGAAGACGTGTTTGAGGGGGCTGCAAGCCGAGGTGGTTACTCGCCCTCCTCGCTGCGTTTTTGAGTGTGAGGGGCTACTGCTGGTCGCTTCAGTGGGGCTCCCAGGAACTTCGCATGGAGATAGGTTAATGAGCCAGGATCACTACGAGCTACACGGCTCACGCTTCTTTGAGCTGAGGCGCGTCGATCGCATTCTCTCCGAGCTGGCGAGGCCGGCCCTGGAGGAGGACTTCTTGGCTCCATCCACCAAGGTGGCCCTGGCCCAGATCGGTATCTGCGTCGGCGGCGATGCGACCCGAAGAGACCTCATCGAGCGCTTGTGGAGCCGCAAGCGCTCTCTGCTCCGGCAGGCGAAGGCCATCAACGATTGGGGACCTTTTCAGCCAGTCGCCTGACCGAAGGACCCCGATCTCTCCTCAATTGAATGAGGGCCTTCTACCCCATTGGTGGCACGTTTTTCAAGATCCCAAAGCGCCTGCGGTACTCCACGGTAGAGCCGCGTTCTCTAGTCGAGATGGATGCGCGTAGGGCCCTACTGATCACGAACGACATGGTGAGCATGAGGCCGTTCGTGGTCCTTGCCATCAAGGTGCTGGGCCCTGGACGCAGGCGCCTGGAGATGGTCAAGCTCGCGCACGACATGATCGACGCTCGCGCCTATGGGGCCCCGTTCCAGGGGAGACTGCAAGTTGCGGTCGATCAGCAAGCTCAAGCCGTTCAGCCAAGCCAGCGCGCTGCCTAGCTTCCGCCGGGGCCCGGGCCGTTTTCGCCCTGCCGGTCCCGTCACTCAGCTCGGTGTTCGGCGGCGCTTGAGCACACCACGAGGCCTCCACACAAATCGCCGAAGGTTATGGGTAGTCCACTTGTGGGAGGCGTTTCTGCTACAGATGGACGATTTTGACAGGCTGCTCGAGTTCCAGCTGCGACGCAAGCTCGATGGGGTGGTGGCTGCGCCCGTGCCCGCCCGACGCGGGCGGGCCGGGTCGGGCCGTCCGACAGGGGAGCGCCACGAAGCGGTAACCCACAGGTCGATAAGCATCATCCCGATCGAGCTTCGAGCCGACGCTTTCGTATTCCTCGAGCATTCCTGAAAATCCCTTCCTTCCTCTCGCGAGGCCGGGTCCGCAAGGGCCCGGCCTCTAACTTTTATCACCGTCACCTACCGACTTACACTGGGGAGGGTCGTGGCTGTGAAACGAGTAGTCATCGTTGGTGGAGGCGGGGCCGGCGATGCCGCTGCGTTTGCGCTGCGCAAGAAGGGCTTCGACGGCGAGGTCGTGATCCTCAGCGCCGACCACAATCGACCGTACGACCGTCCCTACCTGTCCAAGGAGTTCTTGCGTGGCGAGGTCGAGCTCCCGAAGGTTTTCCTCCACGCCGCGGACGACTATGCGAAAGAGAAGGTCGAGCTTCGGCTCAATCAACAGGTGGTCGGCGGATCCCTTGCCGACCGGCGCCTCGCCCTTGAGGACGGCGGAGAGGTCAGCTTCGATGTGCTTGTGCTGGGCCTTGGCGGCACGCCGCGGTGGCTTCCAGGCGTGCCGCATTCGGACAACGTCCTCACACTCCGCTCGCTCAGCGACAGCCAGGGGATCCGCAAAGTGCTTAAGGGGAGCTCACGCGTCCTTCTCATCGGAGCAGGCTTCATAGGCGCCGAGGTGGGCGCCTCGGCTCGCCAGCTCGGCAAGGAGGTCCTGATGGTGGAGGCGTCGGCAGTGCCTCTTTCCCGGGCGCTGGGCCAAGAGGTGGGTGAGATCTATAAGTCGATCCACAGCTCGAAGGGAGTCGACGTCCGCACCGGCACGAAGGTCGAGCAATGGCATACGAAGGGAAAGAATGTTGAGGGAGTAACCCTTTCCGACGGCCGGCGCGAAGAGGTCGACATGGTCGTCCTAGCAGTCGGCATTGACCCCAACCTCGACATTCCCAAAGCGCTGGGTCTGCCGATCGAGGGTGGTGGGGTCAGCCTCGACGAGAGCCTGCGCGCAGTCGAGGCTGTGTACTGCGCCGGGGACATCGCTTTCCACCCTCATCCGGTGCTCGGTCGCGGCATACGCGTCGAACACTGGGAGGTCGCCAAGAACCAGGGCCGTGGCGTTGCCGCCGCCATCGTCGGCGGGCACACCCCTTACACCAAGATTCCATATTTCTGGTCTGACCAATACGACGTGAGCCTGGAGTACAGGGGCCATGCTTCAGGCGACGACCGCGCGGTGTGGCGTGGTGATCGCGATGGCCTCGCGTTCTCGGTCTTCTACCTCCGAGATGGTCTCGTCGACGCTGTCCTTTCGATGAACGACAAAAAGACCAACGAGGCTGGCGGCAAGCTTATCGAGAGCCGGCGAAAGCTAGACGAGAAAGCGCTGGCGGACACTGACGTCGACCTTATGGAGCTGATTACAGCCGCGACGTCATAGGTCTGCTTCGGGTGGTGCGCCTACTCGGACTTGAGCCAGGGCAGGGCTTCGGCCAGAGGCGCCTTGAGAAGGGCTGCCTGTTCTTTGGTGATGAGGTTGCCGGCGACGAGGCCGAGCGCCGCTGCGAATGCTGCCCTCTCCGCCTTGTGGCCGATCTCGCCGTGCTCGGCCTTCCATGACACCAGCGCGTTGCCCGATTCTGTCAGGCCAAACAACGAGCTCCTCACCAGGTCCCAGGCGGGGCCCCGGTCGGCCTGCTCGATAGCGTGCGTCGCCGCCCGCTCAGCATCGTGGAACGCCTGAAGCCCTTTGGTGCCGACGTGCTCATCCCAGCCTCGCGCGACCCTTTCCACTCCTGCGGGCGACAGGACTCGAATGTCGTCCATCAACCGCGCCAGCGTCTGCTGGTGTTCCGGGAATCCATATCCTTCCGCATCCACGTTCATCGGCGACTAGCGTAACCGGCCGAACGGCGCCGAATTCTTCAGCGGCGGCGTTCTGCGACTACCAACAGGTGGTCTCCGAGCCAACTGAAAGGCCTGTGCGATGCGAGAAGCGCGTCAAGGCGGCATAGCGCTCGGAAGGTTCGGACGTGAGAGGCCAACGCCGGCCATGCGTAAGGAACCAGGAGAAGTGGCAGGGCTTGCAGGCTCACAATCCGGAACTGTTCCTGAAGAGCGCTGCGCAACTGGCGCCAGGATGGATACCTGACCTCGGCAAAATTGGAGCCGACTGGCACGCTGATTGACGTCCGGGATCGCCTCAGTGCATGGCGGGCCCGGCCGCCGGCTAGCAGCAAACCCATCTCGGCGACACACCAGCGGTTCATCACGCTTAGGACGATCCTCCCGCCTGGCCGGACGAGGCGTGAAAGCGCAGCCACCGGCGGTTCGAGAGAATGCTCGGTGTTGAGCGCGCCGAAGGACGAATAGGCGCCGTCAAACGACGCTTCGCCTCGCTCCTCGACCAACCTCGAGAGATGAGTGGCGCGCAGAAGTCTCGACGAAACAATGAGCCCGGCTGAATCGGCTCGCTCAGCAAGGACTTTCAGCATCTGTGGGCTGGGATCCACCGCGAAGATCGTCCGTCCTCGTTTGGCCAGCCAGATCGCCTCGGTTCCGGTGCCGCAGCCGATGTCAAGAAGCGTCGTGCCCTGCGAAAACGTGCTCTCCAGCGTAGCCAGAGAGCGCCTGCGCATCAGCTGCATGATCGGGTTGTCTGCTTCGCGAAGGTCATACTCGGCGGCCACGTCGTCGAAGGCTGGGTGTCCACTGAGCATGGGATGGGTCAAGTGCTTACCGAATCTCCGCCGCCGGCGGCGGCGTCACAGCTGAAGGGCGTTTGAGCGCAGGAGCCCGTGCCGCGAGACGGAACGGTGCCAGCGCACCGATGACATAGATGGCGGCAAGGCCTTCCTTCGTCGCCATGTTGAAAGCCTCCTGCACAAGGGAGAACGTACCGGGGTGATCGAAAAGGTTTGGTTGGAACCCCGACGCGATCCATCCGAGGAACACCAGGCACCAGGCGAGCAGCAATCCCGGGTGAGGCCGAACTCCCGCCACGTGCGCGGCCACAACCCAGCCCGACATGCTGAAGGTCAGATAGAAAAGGTGAAGGGCATCGTGCCGTCCATAGATGGTGCCGACGGCCTGGTACACGATCTCGAACGCGCTCACCCAGGCCATACCGACAACAAATGCGAGAAGCAGCGAGCGTCGGAACCACGCCACGATCGCCAGGGTGGCGATGAACGCGAGCACAGTGCTGAGCCTGATCGCGCCGATGAAAGGAAAGACCAGCCAGACGCCGCTCATCCGAGCCCCGCCATCGCTACCTGAGCACCCGAATGAGGGGGTTGGTAGCGAGCTCAAAAGCCCTGGAGGCCGGTCGCAGGTGCATCCTGTTCAGCTTGTGCTGGATGGCGCCTTTCAGGATTGCGGCGCGCAGCTTGTGTTCTGAGAAATCGGTGTTGAACAGCAGCCGGTTGTGACGGACCTTGTGCCACTCCCCGTGCTGCCGGCGCTCGCGCACCCGTTCGTAGAAGCCTGTCCCAGGCAGCGGGTACGCGATCGTGTAGCTGACATAGTCGAGCGGCAGGCTGCTTGAGAAATTGATGCTCTTGATGAGCGAGTCAGTCGTCTCGCCGAGGTAGCCGACCATGAAGAAGCCGGCCGCCTTGATGCCTGCCGCGACGCACGCCTCCACAGCTTTTCGAGCCTGGTCGGGTGTGATGCCTTTCTTCATCTGCTTGAGCACCCCCTCATCGCCCGACTCGATCCCGAAGAAGATGCGTTTGCAACCTGCGCGGTGCATCTGCTCAAAGAGCACCTGGTCGACGTGCGTCACCCTGCTCAGGCATTCCCAGGTGAGGGGCAGGTGCGCTGCCTCGATCGCCTGGGCGAGCTCGAAAGTTCGCCTGTAGTTCAGCGTGAAGAGATCGTCCGACATCCAGATGTGGTCGTACCCGAGCTCGGCGATCTCCCTCATCTCAGCGACCACGGAATCGACGGGTCTCGCGCTGAAGAGGTCGCCGAACACTGACTTGTGGCAGAAGTCGCAGCGGAATGGACATCCGCGCGTCGACATCAATGGGGTCGTCGCATCCTTCCAGTGCCTTCGCCAGTAGTTGATGTACTGGGCGTTGGGAACATCGCCGCGATACGGAAGCGGCAGGTCGCTCATGTCTTTGGTCCGAGCCCGTGTCTCGGTGCGCACGATTTCATCGCCTCGTTTGAACACAAGCCCGCCCACATCCTCGAACCGCCCGTCATCGAGGTGCTCCATGATCTGGACGATCGTCTCCTCGCCCTCGCCGACGGCGACGAGGTCGAACTGGTCGACGAACGTGTCAGGCTCGCCCGATGGATAGGGTCCACCGACCACCGTCAGCGCCTTTCCGCGGACCTGTGCCGCGAGTGACAACGCCTCGTCCTGCATCGTGATCATGCAATAGATTCCGATTACGGAAGGCTGAAGCCGTTCGATCTCTTCCAGCACCTCGTGGCGCTCGAGGAATGTGTGGTCGATGTGTCGCACGCTGTAGCCGGCACGCTGCAGCGAGGCGCTCAGGTACATGAGCCCAAGCGAGGGCATTATCCAGTGGCGCCCATGGGACGGGGCCCGTTGCGGATAGACAAGAACCACGTCGGTTCGATTCATTGATGCCTCCATGTCATCGCGCAGCCTGCACGGTGATGTGGTATGCAACCCTGCTGGGCGGCGCACTGAAGAAGTAGTCAAGTCCCGCCCAATCAAAGCCTGGTGGAGCGAGCTCGCGACCGCCATGCAGCTGGGCACCTTGAAGCGCGGGCACCGACCACTCGACGTCGAGCGCAGCCGAACGCAGCCGTGCCCATGAGCCGTCGACGGCGACCCATGGACCGATCGCGGCGCCGACCAGAGTGCGGCCCTGGTCGGCGAAATCGTCGAACGAGGCGGACTGCTCGTTGAGGATTCCCATCTCTGCAGCGCCAGGCGCGAGGCGCAGCACCCTCATCTCAATCGATATCCCGGTCTGGTCCAGGGTGTAGGTGACCTCAATGCGTCCACGCGATTGGATCGGCCGGTAGCCGTGCGCCTCGTCGATCCCTATCTCGTCCATCTCGAAGGTCCGCTTCCAGGTAGTCGTGGTGGCTGTGGAGAGGTCGATGGTCGTGGTGCTTCGCGAGTAGATCCAACCGTCGGAGTAATGCACCATCGGCACCCCGAAGCCGAGGCCTTCGCCGGTGACCGCGACCCCTCCCACGCTCAAGCCGAGCCCTTTGGCAAGGGGGGCTGTCTTTCCAAGGGTGGGAATCGGAGACATCATGGCGTTCACGCCGAGGAAGAGGGACTGTGTGTACATGCCCACGCCAAAGCGGAACGCATGGACCGGCTTGCCACTGGGCACCTGGTAGTTCGCCTGGTCACCGAGCAACCCGAATGGAGGATTGACGCCACCTGATGCAAGATCGGGAAAGACCACCGTCGCTCGGTAATAGCTGATGTTTTCGAGGACCAGCTCGGTCACGCCGTTAGTTCGAAGCCACGCGATCGCCTCGGTGCGCCCGGCGGGCAGGGTCTGTGAGCCTGCGATCTCAGAAGGCAGCTTGCCGCTATAAAACGCTGCCACCGGCGAATCCGTGACCAGGACGCCTGGAATACCGCTCGCCGCCCTTCCGGCCGCCACGAGCCCGGCGTTGTCGGCGGCGAATCCTGCGAACACGGGCACGAACGCAACCGCCAACATGCCACCTGCCGCAACCGCGGCCGTGCGGACGACTACCAGATGCCGGTCCAGGGTGGCGGCCGCGAGTAGCGCGAGCGCGGGAAGAGCCGGGTAAAGATAGCGGTGGCTGCCGCTGTAAGCGCCGATGGTCACAAGCCCGAAAACGGCCGCGAGGTACACGGCTGCGGGAACGTGGAGGAAGCGCACAGTCGCGCGTTCCCCGGGTGTCGAGGCCCTGCGGAGCGCGGCCACGAGTCCGACCAGCCCCAGCGCAAACAGGGGCAATGCAGCCAGCCCGAAGTTGCCGGCCAGCTCAAGAAGGCGCTCCGTCGCACCTGCGGGGAGGCTGCCGCGTGCGGCGGCGGAGGCCACTTCGATCGAGCCGCGTGTGAGTGAGTTGGTGGCTGGGGCGAATCCCAGTTGGAGAAAGACGAGGAGCCCGATCGCCGGCAGGGCCCAGGCGAAGACGGGCTGTTGCCACGGGCGCTGCCAACTAAAGCCCTTTTCCCTCGAAGAGAGAGGGAACCTGTTTGTGATCTGTTCGACGGCCGCGAAGACCACCGCGGCACCGATCCAGATCCATGCTTTGGTTGCGGTCACGCAAGCGAGTGCAGCCAGCAGCGCAGCCAGCTTCATCCGGCCGCGAACGGCCGCCAGCGCGCCTGCAGTGAGGAACGCGGTCAGCAGGGGTTCCGCCACAGCCGAGCCTGAGGTGAAGAGGAAGACGGGATTCAGCGCCAGGAGCCCAACCGCAACACGTCCCTGGCGCCGCCTGGGTGAAAGCGCGTACACGCAGGCGAGAGTGGTCAAGCCGATCAGCGCCCCAAGCGCCTTCAGGCCACTGAGCGACCAGAGGCCGAAGACTTTCAGGACTGCCGCCGCCAGCACGTGGTACCCGGGAAGCCACGTGTCCTGCATTCCGAACAGGGGGTCATTCAAGTGCCCTGTCGATGCCAGGTTCGCTGCGATCATCCAGTGGCCATAACCGTCCTCAAACGGTTCGGGCACCTGCGCCGCCGCCAGCAGAAGCAGTCCGCAAAGCGTAAACAAGCCGAGAACAGGGGCAGCTGATCTCAGCCCACCCAGGGCGCGCCGCCCCAGGCTTCGCAGGGTGAGCACCTCCAGGAAGTCGACTGTGCTCAGGGTGGCGAGGGTCAAGAACCCAAGCGCGAAAAGGCTCGCGTAAACCGCGACAAGGCCCTGCCCGGCGGAGAATGCAAGGGGCACGAACATCAGCGTGGCCGCTGCAAGCAAGGCCTCGGCAAGAGCGCGCGGGTCGCCCACGTGCACGTAGGCCTGATCCCGCCATTCCTGTCCACGCTGGACGATCCGGTGCTTTGGCGTGCGTACGAACTCGCCACCTTTGCGAGTCGCCCGAGCCAGTGCAACGAGCACCGTGAAAGACATTCCCGCGCCAACCACCTGGCAAAGCACTGCAGGCAGTCCTGTCCACCACGGCCGTCCGCGTCTGGTCTGGGCGACCATGAAACCGATCCATGGCGACGCGCCGATCGCGCTGACAAGAACTGTTGCATCTGCCAGCTGCCACGGCATCCAGTGGCTGTCAAACGTCAGCAGCAGGACCGGGTAACACGCAAGCTGGACGAGCATCAGCGGTCCGACACCGTACGAAAGGAGGTGAATGGCGGCTTGTGCCTTGAGCGCCGGCCGGTGGGCGCTTCGCATCACAGGTACCAGCAGGTTGAAAGCGGACTGAAAGCTGCCGGTCGCCCATCGCGATTGCTGGCGCCGATAGGCGTCGATGGAAACAGGCAGCTCTTCTGGCACCACGAGGTCTTCGAGGTAAGAGGCTCGCCAGCCGCGGAGCTGGGCTCGGTAGCTGAGGTCAAGGTCCTCGGTTAATGTCGCTGCACTCCAGCCGCCCGAATCTTCGATTGCGGACCGCCGCCAGACTCCAGCCGTCCCCGTGAAGTTGGTGAAGTAGCCGTCTGCTGACCGGACAGCTTGCTCGACCAGAAAATGGAAGTCGATCGCCAGTGCTTGCAGGCGCGTGAACCATGAATAGGTCTCGTTCAAGTGGCCCCACCGCGCCTGTGCGAAACCAACGCTTGGGTCATCGAACATTGCCACCGTTCGTCGCAAGAAGTCACGAGGGGGAACAAAGTCCGCATCGAAGATTGCGATGAAGGGGCAATCAGTGAGAGTCATCCCGTGTGTGAGCGCGCCGGCCTTGAATCCGTTGCGCGATCCGCGCCTGACATGCGCGACGTCGATTCCCTTGCGCCTCCAGTGTGCTACGCGTCTCGAAACGATTGAAATGGTCTCGTCATCGGAGTCGTCGAGCACCTGGATCTCCAGGCGATCCGCAGGCCATTCCAGCTCGCAGACCGCATCGAGGACGCGTTCGGCCACGTAGCGCTCGTCATAGATCGGGACCTGGACGCAAACTCGAGGCTCTGCCCCAAGAGGTATGACCGGGCTCGGTCGTGTACGAACGTGGGTTGCGCGCCACGCGAGATACAGGAGATTCACGCCAAACCCAAACAGGGCGAGGCTCGCGATCGCAAGTACGCCAAGTGTGAGTGACGGGAGCATTTCAGCCGGGCCCGTCGAACAACGCGTAGGGGCGCATCGTCGAGCGCACGTACTCAACTCGCGCGAGGGCGTCCGGGTGGTGGCGACGCGTCCATTGCATGTATCGCCATCCTGCCTCTCCGATCCGGTGCGCAGCTCCGTCGAGAACTTTCGGAAATAGCTGCGCGGGCAGCCGTCGCGCCGGCGGATCGATCTTCAATGGGGCCGGCTTGTACGCCAGCTGGGGGAAGTGGTCGAGCAACTCAGGATTGGAATCGAGGACCTCGCTGAACGTTTCGAGACCGAATACTGGCTCGGAAACGAGGAGCTCGTAAGCCATGTCTTCGTCCTGTCGCTGAAGCGGGTGGCACTGCGAGCGCTCGAGGATCAGGTTCGCGGTCATGAGCCGTGGTGCCAGGGGCCGCCGCGTAAGGTCGTCGACAGGTTTGGCCCGGTGGGCCAGCGCGTGGAGTAGGCCGAGCGTATTGACTGCGACATAGGCGAGGTGCCGGTGTCCATCGTCGACTATCAGGTTCAGGTCAACATCATCGGAAGCACGGAACCCTCCGCTGGCCAGCGACCCGGCCAACGAGACGCTTTGAATGAACGGTGCCATGGCAACGAGAACGCGAACGAACCTGGCGGTCATCGGCAGGTAGGCGGCGGCCTCGGATTCATGGGAGATAGCCCGCGACTGGATCTCGCCAACTCGCGCGAGGGCCGTGCGCTCCACAACGAGGCCGCCGGACAGCGCCAGCTCGGGACTTGCCGCCACCGCCCACCTGACCACCGCCTCAGAAAGTGCCCCGCCGAGGCAAAGGCCGCCAAGGCGCTCCGGCGTCACGGCATAGCCGCGCCGCTGAAGCAGCCCGACAGTTTGAATTACCCGATCTGACGTGGTGACAGACCGGGCGGGGGAAAAGCCAAGAACCACCGCAGCGCCTCCAAGAGTTACTGACGCGGTCAAGTGGGATACGTCCCCGGGTTACGTCATTTTGCGGCGTGTAGCCGTTTCCGGCATATTGGATGGTGGCGCAGGCAGGCTCGTTCCACTCCAGGAGCTCATATGACAGCGGACGGACACTTCAAGGTCCCCACTCCAGTCAACGAGCCGATACGCACATATGCACCAGGCGATCCCAACCGGAAAAGCCTCAAGTCGAGGCTGGCCGAGCTGACCGACGCCCGCACCGACGTACCCATGCAGATCGGCGGCGAGCGCCGCTGGGGAGCATCAAAGAGCGAGATCCGCTCTCCTCACCGCAAAGAGCTCTCGATCGCACAGGTCGCGGTCGGAGGCCGCAAGGACTTCGCCGACGCAATCGATGCCGCTCTCGAGGCAAGGCGAGCGTGGGCGGCCACCTCATACCAGGAGCGGGCAGCCGTGCTGCTGCGTGCGGCCTCCCTCCTGGCTGGACCTTGGCGCGACACCATCAACGCCGCGACCATGCTGGGTCAATCCAAGACAGTGCATCAAGCCGAGATCGATGCAGCCTGCGAGACCATCGACTTCTGGCGCTACAACGCGTTCTTCGCGGATCAGCTGTATACGCAGCAGCCGACCAATGACAGCACTGCCTGGAACCGGCTCGAATATCGCCCGCTCGAAGGTTTCGTCTTCGCTGTCAGTCCGTTCAACTTCACATCGATCGCCGGCAACCTTCCGATGGCCGCCGCCCTCATGGGCAACACTGTGGTCTTCAAGCCGGCGACGCAGACCCTGCTGGTCTGCCACTTCCTGATGGAGCTGCTCAACGAAGCCGGGCTGCCGCCGGGCGTTGTCAACATGGTCAGCGGAAGTGCAGCCGAGATCTCCGACCAGGTCCTCAAACACCCAAGCCTGGCCGGCATCCATTTCACAGGCTCCACCGAGGTCTTCCAGGGCATGTGGACCGAAGTCGGGCAGAACGTTGCTCGCTACCGCACCTATCCGCGGCTGGTGGGCGAGACGGGGGGCAAGGACTTCATCGTCGCGCACCCTTCAGCCGACCAGGACGCCTTGCGCACCGCGCTGATTAGAGGCGCATTCGAGTACCAGGGCCAGAAGTGCTCGGCCGCATCGCGGGCGTACATCCCCCAGTCGATCTGGAAGGGCCTTCGAGACGAGCTCGTGGAGCAGGTGGATGCGATTCCGCAGGGGGACGTTTCCGACTTCCGCAACTTCATGGGCGCAGTGATCGACGGCAAGGCTTACTCGAAGCACATGGGGGCGATCCAGTTCGCGTCCAAAGCCGAGGACGCCAAGGTCATCGCCGGTGGCAAGGGTGACGACAAGGTCGGGTGGTTCGTGCGCCCGACTGTCATCGAGACGAAGAACCCCGATTTCAAGCTGTTGCGTGAGGAGTTGTTCGGTCCGATCCTCACCATCTACCCGTATGCCGACGCGAAGTTCGAGGAGACACTCGACCTCTGTGACAAGACGAGCCCGTACGGCCTTACCGGCGCGATCTTCGCCCGCGACCGCCAGGCGATTCGCAAAGCGTCAGAGACCCTTGTCAACGCTGCCGGCAACTTTTACATCAACGACAAACCGACCGGTGCAGTGGTCGGCCTGCAGCCGTTCGGAGGCGCCCGTGCTTCCGGCACGAACGATAAGGCAGGCTCGATGTTGAACCTGATCCGTTGGGTGAGCCCGCGCACCCTCAAGGAGACATATGTGCCGCCAACGGACCACCGCTATCCATATATGGACGCGGAGTGAATCCGGCCTGACCGACACGCGCTTGTAGCGCACCGCGTCGCAGGGCTCACGAAAGGGAGGACCGTGACTGTTCATTACGAAGCTGAGGGCGCGGTGGTGACCATCACCATCGACAGGCCGAACGTGCGGAATGCAGTGGACTCCGCCACCGCCGATCACCTTGTCGAGAGCTTCCGGCGCTTCGCCGCTGACGAGGCGCTGTCGGCCGCGGTCCTCACGGGAGCCGGGTCCAACTTCTGCGCGGGCTTCGACCTCAAGGCAGTTGCTGCGGGCGAGCCCAATCGCATTGCCGAGGAGGGGGAAGGCCCGATGGGCCCGACGCGGATGACGCTGGACAAGCCCGTGATTGCCGCCATCGAGGGTTACGCGGTTGCGGGCGGCCTGGAGCTGGCGCTGTGGTGCGATCTCCGAGTGGCTGCCCGCAATGCCACCCTGGGTGTGTTCAACCGTCGTTTCGGGGTGCCACTCGTGGACCTTGGCACGATCCGGCTGCCGCGCCTCGTCGGGCATGGAAGGGCGATGGACCTGATCCTCACAGGGCGTTCCGTGCTCGCGGAGGAGGCCCTCCACATCGGGCTGGTGGACAGGGTCGTCGATCCTGGCCGGGCGCTGGACGAGGCGGTGACGATTGCCAGACAGCTCACCAAGTTCCCCCAGGGGGCCCTTCGGGCTGACAGGCGAAGCGTGTACCGCCAGTGGTCGATGGGCACTGACGATGCGATGAGGGCTGAGTTCGGGGGAGGCATCGATGTGATCGCGTCAGGCGAGGCGCAGCAAGGCGCACGCCGGTTTACGGAAGGCGCCGGGCGGCACGGAAGTTGAATACTGAAGTAGTGGCCGAGACCGTGATCCAGGCCCACGGCCTGGTCAAGCGATACGGCGAGCTCGAGGCTGTGCGCGGCATCGACCTTGAGGTAAAGGGGGGTGAGATATTCGGCTTCCTGGGGCCCAACGGTGCAGGCAAGTCGACAACCATTTCGATCCTCTGCACTCTCCTGACCCCGACAGCCGGGACCGCTCGCGTCGCAGGGATCGACGTCATGCACGACCCCGCTGGGGTTCGGCAGCGGATCGGCCTCGTCTTCCAGGACCCTTCTGTGGACGGCGAGCTGACAGGGCGCGAGAACCTCGAGTTCCACGCGTTCATCTACAGCGTCCCTGCAGCCGTGCGCCGGCAGCGCATCGACGAGATGCTGGAGCTGCTGCAGCTCACCGACCGGGCCGGATCGCAGGTGCGGACTTACTCGGGCGGCATGAAGCGACGCCTGGAAATCGCCCGCGGCATGCTTCACGAGCCCGAGGTCCTTTTCCTCGATGAACCGACACTCGGGCTCGATCCTCAGACACGCCAGAGCATCTGGAACCATCTGAATGAGCTGCGCGCTCGTAAAGGCATCACGATCTTCATGACGACTCATTACATGGACGAGGCGGAGTACTGCGACAGGATCGCGATCATCGATAGGGGCAAGATCGTCGCGCTTGGCACACCGGACCAGCTGAAGGCGATGGTCGGGGGCGATGTGGTGACGATGACCTCGAGCCAGCCAGACGCGGCCGTGCGCGAGATCACCGAGCTGCTGGGTGTCACTCCGTCTCGGGAAAACGGAACCCTGCGCATGGAGGTGGCGGACGGAAAGGCCTTCGTCCCGCGCCTCGTGCGAGAGCTGATGGCGCCGGTGGATACTGTCACACTTCGCCGGCCGAGCCTTGACGATGTGTTCGTCAAGCTCACCGGCCATGCAATCCGCGATGAGGAGGCGGGCACGAAGGACCAGATGAGGATGATGGGAAGGGCCTGGATGGGCCGGCGCAGATGAGCGCCGAGGTGGCAGTAACGCCGGCCGTCCCCTCAGGAGTGCAACGTGCCCCGGTGGACACGCGGCTGGCCAGCCTTCGAGCGATCTACATCATCTGGTACCGGGACATCCTTCGGTTCTGGCGCGACAGGTGGCGACTCGTCGCTTCATTGACGCAGCCCCTTCTCTTCCTGGTGGTGTTCGGCTCGGGACTGAGCTCGTCGCTGCAGGGCAGCGCGAGCTTTGGCGCGGGCCGCCTGTCCTACATCCAGTTCATGTATCCCGGCATCATCGGGATGGCGATCCTGTTCTCCGCCATCTTCGGCGCCATGTCGATCGTTTGGGATCGCGAGTTCGGCTTTCTCAAGGAGGTGCTGGTAGCCCCCATCGACAGGTCGGCGGTGGCCATCGGCAAGGCGCTTGGCGGGACGACCCAGGCGATGATTCAGGGTCTGATACTTCTCGTCCTTGCGCCTTTTGTCGGCGTGAAGCTCAGTCTGCTCACCGTGCTCACGATGATCCCGCTCGCGGCGGTGATGGCCTTCGGTCTTTCTTCGCTTGGTGTTGCGCTTGCTTCAAGCATGAAGTCGATGCAGGGCTTCCAGGTGGTGATCAACTTCCTGATGATGCCGATGTTCTTCCTGTCGGGCGCCCTCTTTCCGCTCAGCGGATTGCCGGGCTGGATGGCAGTCCTCACTCGCATCGACCCTGCCTCCTACGGCATCGACCCTCTGCGGCGGGTAGTGCTCTCCGAGTCAGGCCTGCCCAGCGCTGTGATCGACAAGCTTGGATTGACGATCAACGGTCAGGTCCTTCCGATCCCCGTCGAGGTAGGGATCATGCTGGCTTTCGGAATCGTGATGCTCGCCATCGCGGTGATCAGCTTTAAGCGACGAGACTAAAAGCACGGGTGAGGACGCAAGTCCTCCCCCGTGGTACCCCCACCTGTTTCAGCATGTCCGGAGGCGCTTGGAATCAGACGCGTGGTGACGGCCGGAATGAATCCGGCCTTTCGCTCCACTCGGCATTTTTTTCTGGGGCCCACTTCGGGGGCGACAGGCTAAGGAGCAGAAGGGCAATTTCGCCTGCGATAAGGGGGAGCGGGCCCCAAAATGGGATGCCTTCGGCGGCGATGACAAGGCTCAGCACAAAGAGCCAGGCCCAGCGCGGCTTGCGATCGATCCGGAGATAGAGCCATGCCGCCAGCCCGAGCATGACGAGGTCGTCGAGATGCAGGTAGGGGCTCGCGAGAAGGCCACCGGCCAGGGCGAGCACGAAAGTCCATTCGAGGGGTCCCTTTCGAAGCCGATACACGAGCGCGAGGGTGAGGATCACGATCGCGACCTGGATGATCCTCGTCACGGTCAGGTCGCCGATGTACGGGGCCAGGGTGAGCTCGCGGTTGACCGGAACGCCGGCTGCAAAATTCAGGCGCTCCTGGTAGGTGACGACCCCATCGGGCCCGATGCTGATCGCCGACACCGCGGCAAGTATTCCGAGCGCGGCTACGGCGCCCGCGAACGCGCGGTAGCGCCCGCTGACGAGCAGTGCAATCGGAACCAGGAACCCCAGCTGTGGCTTCAAGGCCAGGACCCCAAGTGCGATCCCTGCCAGAAACGGCCGGCCCTTGCGCAGCAGAACATATGAGCCCGCCACGCCGAGGGCGATCAGCGGGCCGGGCTGCCCGAGCTGAAGGCCGTAAATGACAGGCAGCCAGCCGAGGGCCGCCGCGAGGTGGACAAGCCGCTCGGGGCCGCTGCCGGGTGCGGCCAGGTACCAGGTCGACACGAGCGCCACCAGCAGCATGGCGCTCCAAATCCAGTAACCAAGCTCGTAAGGAAGGGGAGTGAATGGAATGGCGAGCCAGGCTACGGGTGGCGGGCTGATGTAGCGGGCAAGCTCGGCGATGTGGATTCGCGAGCCCATCGCATCAAGCTCCGCCTGCTGGATCGAGAGGTCATAGATCGATCGCCAGCCGTGCCCTAGACCGATTCGTGCCGCCGCAAGATAAAAGGTGAAGTCGTTGTGGAAGTGGTCGGAGGCGTACGCCTCGACCCATTTGTACAGGTCCCATGCAGCGAATAGCACGGCAGTAGCAGCGCCGGCGGCAATCCCGAGGTTGCGCCCCTTCCGCGGGAGTTTCATATCACCCGGATCGTAGTGGGCGGTTCGCTTACCTTGTATCGGCATATGGGATCACCGGGCTTCGAGCCTCGCACGCTGGAGCTGACCGACGGAACGAAAGTACGCGTTCGCCCTATCGTTCCGGAGGACGAGCCACTCCTTCACGATGCGGTCGCAGCGATGTCCGAGCGGACCGTGTACTTCAGGTTTTTCTCACCCCTTAAGCGAATGCCGGACGCGCTCGCCCACCGGCTTGCCGTGGTCGATTACAACGACAGGTTCGCGCTTGTCGCGACAACTCACAAGTCCGGCGGCAAGGAGCGCATTGTCGGCGTCGCGCGCTATGACCGAGTTCCAAATACAGACGTGGCAGAGACCGCTGTCGCCGTCGTTGACGAGTTCCAACGCCGCGGTTTGGGCAGCGCGCTGATGACCATTCTGGGGAAGGTCGCCCGCGACCACGGAATCAAGACGTTCACGCTCATCGTTCTGCCAGAGAACCAGCAGATGCTTGGACTGCTGAGGAAGATGGGATGGATCCACCGCGCCAAGCTGTCAGGCGGTGTTTACGACATCAGCTTCGATCTACCCGTGGCGCTGTAAGGCGCCGTCCGGGCCCGCTCGCATGCGTTCGGGGTGGGGGGGTAGGTCCTCTAGAACCGCTCCGCCGCCAGTCGTGCCCCAAAGCCCAGGAGCACGACGCCGGTTACGCGCTCCATCCACTGGCGAACGCGCGGTGCCGTGATCACATCGCGGATTCGGGTTACGAACAGCCCATACACGTTCATCCATGTCCAGCCGATCAGCGCGAAGATCAATCCAAGCAACAAGAGCCGAGGCAGCAGCGCCTGGCCAGGGGTGACGAACTGCGGCAGGAACGTGACGAAGAACACGCCAAGCTTTGGGTTGGACAGCGCGGAGAGGAAGCCCTGACGGAAGATCACGTGCGCCGGCGCCGCGGGAGGTGTGCCGGCGAGCAGATCATCGGGGCGCCGCAGCGAATCGATGAGCGTTCGGACGCCAAGGTACGCGAGGTACGCGGCACCGGCGATCTTCAGAACAAAGAGGAGGTCGCTCGAGGATCGCAGGACTGCTGACAAACCCACGGCGGTCGCGGTTACCCAGATCGCGAGAGCCAAAGCGATGCCGGTGGTGGTCAGGATCACGCCCCGCCTGCCGTGCGCCAGCGCGTTCTTGGTGACCACAGCCATGTCAGGACCGGGTGTCACCGCGAGCAGCAGGGAGATTCCGGCGAACGCAAGCAGAGTGGTATCCACCTCAGTCGACTAGACCTAGGTGGAGCGAGGGAGGAGTTGTGTCCTCACCCGTGCTTTATCCCCATCTGAATTCCTGGCATAGGTAGTCGAACTCCTGGCCCTCCGGCATGCCGTTGGGGAAGTTCTTGGTGTCGGCCGGGTCGACGGCGAACATGACGACCGAAACTCCTCCACGTGTGGCGGCGATCACCGCGAAGTGGGCTTTGGTCGACGTGGCGTTCGAACCGATGACATTGGCCGAGTAGATCGCGCCAAGACCATCCTGCTCGCCGAGGTGCGCTCCTCTCAGGTCGGAGACCCGGGTCACGCTCTGCCAGGTGGATGAGGGAAGAGCCGAAACCGTTGAATCGATCAGCTCGGTGAGGGAGGGCCCCGCCGTTGAACCGACAACTTCCAGGCGTCCGATCCTTGTTCCAAGGGAGATGCCGTTGGCGTCCTGGTTTCGCACCTTCCAGGTCGACCTGTAGTCGACCTCGAACTTGAAAGCCACGCTGCGAAAGGTGTTGGACTCGGGCAACGGAGTGGCGAACTTCGGGCCGCAGTCGACCGTGCAGGTTGAATGCGTCCCGATCGCCCGCGCCACCGCGAATGCAGATACCGCGACGATCGCTATGACAAGGATGAGGAGCAGGCCGACCACCACCATGGTCTGAGAGACTTTCGCCTTGCCCGCGGCCGGGAACGCGCCAGGCTGGGCAATCCGATAGCCATAGGCTGCCGGGGGCGCTGCCGGGGGCGCTGCGACTGCAGCAGCCAGCTGGGGAGCTCCGCAGCGGCCGCAAAAGACAGCGCCGGGGAGAAGCTGCGCTCCGCATGTCCCGCAGAAGCGAGTCTGAACCGCCATCAGCTCGCGCCTCCAACCCGTACCCGCGAATGCTTTGAGGATGCCGCGCGGTTCACACCGCAGGACGGGCAGTACAGCATGGTCGGCACCACCCGATGGCATTCGGGGCAGGGCGCATCAGGACCGATCTCGTGCAGGGCTCCTTCGGCCATGAGTGACTCATGGATCACGACCCTCAGGTAGAGGAGCAGAGCGATCGCGGCGAGCGAGCGGATCACGACCTGGACGAACAAATCTGGGACGACGAACGAAAGCATGCCGACGAGAATCTGCGATCCAAGCGCTACCGACAAGGTCGTCAGGATATTCGCGTACCAGGCGCGACGGGAGCGGAGAAGGTCGTATCGATGGAGCCAGAGCGCCGCTGTGATGAGCCCGGTGGTGCTGGCGTTGATGATCGAGATCAGGATCCCGGCTTGCAGCAAACGCAGGGCCCAGTCCAGCCCCGAGCCGCTTCCCACCAGCGGTCCGGCGATGAGCGGCCAGAAGGTGGTCAGCGAGCTCGCGAGCGTGAATCCGAGGGCCGACGCAGCGCCGAAGGTGAGCCCGTCGAGGGGTTCGCGGAATCCGCCCCTGAATGAGTAAAGGAAGAGCGGGCCGGCAAGCATCAACACCTGCGCCATGATCGGGATCGCGATCCCGGCCAGCACAAAGGCGCCGCTGGTGTCGCCGGTGAGGTCCAGCTGAGCAACCGCATCGCCGGCATAAGAGGTGAATGCGAATCCGAAGATGGCGCCGGCCAACATCGTCGACCCGACTACGAGCCAAGGCTCGTTTTCGTACACCTCGACCTCGTACAGGTACAACAGGTAAAGCGCCGGCAGCAGGAACGTTGCAACGGCGGTGGCGGGCGCGAACAGCTGCAATGCCGCGAGCATCACCACGGCAAGGCTTCCGCCCAGCAGTACCCATCGGAAGGCATGGCCTCGTCTGTGTGCCAGGTGCGGGAAGAGCGTGGTGACGACAGACAGGTGCGCGACCGATTCGGACGGGACCGCCGCGAATGCGTGCCGCCGTGACGAGCTGGCTGTCGTGAGGTGAGCACCGCAATGGCCGCAGAAGTCGCCTTCGGGAACTGTCATTCCGCAGTGCGGGCACAGCACGAGAGCGGGCCTGCGGCCACCTCGATCGTCGCTGCCGCCTGCCCCAGACGCAGCCGGCCCCATTGCGCCGGCGCGTTCGCTCACGCGCCACCTCCTTTTATGTAGAGGATCCAGGCCTGGTCCAGGGCTGCCCCGTCCATGCTTCCCCAGCCGGTGGCGAAATCCCACCCGGGTCCGGCGTCGTAGAGAAGGTTGTTGCCGCCTGTCACATCGTGGAAGGGCGGGGAGGAGAACTTGGAGGTGTTCTGGCCCATCCAGTAGATGGCCGGGTTGGCGAACCCAACCTCTCGAAGGCCTTTCTTCTTCATGTCCTGGTTGATGAGCGCCACAGTCGCCGCCCAAAGGGGAGTCGACGCGGAAGTGCCACCGACCTGCCCTGCAACGCCCTCGAAGATGATGTGGAAGCCGGTGTTCGGATCCCCGTTGGCAGACACGTCGGGGACTTGCCGCAAGCCGTGGCCGGCCGCCTGTGCGACGTTCTTCTGGTAGTCGGGCAGCGCGTAGAAGTGACTCGGGCCGCCGCCGGTACCGGTCTCGTCGATGGGAGCGCCCCATGCGGCCTCTTTGAAGTACGAGCCCTGGACCGATTCGAACACGCTTGTACCGCCAACCGCCGTCACCGAGGGCAGCGTGGACGGGAAGCTGCCAGAGGCGTCGGTGTCCTGGCCGCATGTGTATGCGCCGCTGTCACCGGTGGCAACGAAGTGGGACATTCCCTGGGCGACGGCGCGGTCCTCGCTTGCAGCGCGTATCGCGCGACGTCCACTCGAGACCTGGAGCTCGCAGGCGCCGAGGCTCTCGGAGATTATCGACCCGAGGTGATCACTGACCAGCTGCTCAAATGCCCGATCGCCGTGTGCGAAATCCGCGGCGGAGAGGTACACCACCAGCTTCGCGTTGGGCGCAACCCCATGGATGATCTCGAGGTCGAGAACGGTTTCGCCCTCCGGCTTCATCGGCGTGCCCCAGCTGGCGTCCCGCTTGATGGTCAGCAACGGACCAAACGGGGGTAGGCCGTACTTGGTGGCGAACAGCTCGAGGTCATTGAGATTGGGCAGGTCATCGATCTCTGGCAGGACGATGGTTTGCCCAGACCCGTCAAGCCCGCGGTCTCGCAGCGGCTTAAGGTTGTAGAACGCCAGGACGTCGGTGGGGGTAAGGCCACCTGGACGAACGGCAAACGAGCGGGTTTGCGTGTAGCTGTCGAGCCCGCTGACATTGCTCACTATCGATGCCAGCTGCCGCGGTATGTGCGGCTGGTCCTGCGATGCATAAAACGTTGTTCCGTCCGCGAGGCGGTAGTTCTCGATGTCGATTCCAAGAAGGTGAGCCGCAAGCGGTGCGGGGCCGTCGGCAGCGATCAGCGTCGAGCCGGGTCGCCATGTGGCCCGAAAGCCGGCGGCCACGAGCGATGCTGTTGCGCTTTGCGCCAGGGCGGGGTCGGGCCCGAACTCGGCTGCGTACACGGCTGGGCTGACCGTCAGGCCGGCCGCCAGGAGCGCAGCGAGCCGGTCAGGCTGGCGGCCTTTGAGCCCGAGGGTCAGGAAAACGTCGGTTTCCGCCCCTGCCGGTCCAAGGTGCACAGCCTTGCCGATCGCTGCCGCGAGGGGCGCGGGCGGGGGGCTGACCTCCCGGACGGCCGACGGCGAAGTGGCTTGCGGGGTGGGTGCGCACGCCAGTGTGCAAACTCCCAAGACAACGACGATCGCCAGCGCCGATCCTGCCCTCACCGGAATGTAGCTTCCCAGACCTCGGTCTCAAAAGCCAACTCGAAGCCAAGCTTTTTGTAAGCGTCGAACGCGCGGGTGGGATTCTCGCCGTCGACGTAAAGGGATGCGTGGCGAGCTCCCGCACGATGAAGCCTCACCAGCGCCTCTGCCACGAGCCAGGTGGCCAACCCTCGCCGGCGGTGGTCGGGCAGAGTGCCAACGGAGCTGATTACCCCAACCGGCTGGGATCGCGAATCCAGGCCGTACTCCTCGATCTGGCAGAGAGTCAGCGCCGCGGGCGAGCCACCAGGCGCTACCGCCATCAAGCTCAGCCCCGACGGCCGCCCGGCCATCAGCTCCTCCTCGGTTCGCGGCGAGAAACGCCAATGATCGGCGAATGAGATGTTGTGTGCGTCGGCCCATTTGCTCCCGGGGACAGCCGATGCATCGGACAGCTCGTAGCCAGTGACTGCGCAGGGTAGGGACGGTTCAGCGGACAGGGCCCTATCCATGCGCCACCAGGGGCGCACTGGCTCCAACCCCAACGCGCGGAGCCCTCTGGTGTGGCCGCGCCCGCGCCAGACCTGGGCGGCGACGGCGCCTGCGGCCTGTGACAGGCCGAGCCCCCATCGCGTGAGATCGTTCAGCAGCCCCGGTCTTACCGCCGATGCGTCGACAGCGGCAATGGTTCCAAGCGGCGTGGCTCGACTCGACACCAACACCACCCCGTCAAGCCGGCCAGCGCTACCGTCCGTAACCCTCGAGCTCGACTCCCAGTCGAAGCTGTTCATCGCCCTGTGGAGGAAGGCGTCGCCCGGAACGCAGTCGCGCTTTCCCGCACGCACGTCTGCTCTCCAAAGGTCGAGCAAGCCACTGAGGTCGTCCTTGCAACCCGGCCTCACGCGATGGCTCTCGCAACCACCTCGTGGACTTCGGGCAGGGCACGACGGATCTGCTCTTCCAGCTCGGTCTCCACCTGGTGGGCGTTCTCAAGGCTGACTGAGCCGTCGAGCTCGGCCACCACGTGGGCGTAGATCCGGTGGTGGCGATCGCTCAGCTCGACGTCGACGCAGCGCCGGACCTCAGGGTGGGCTGCGACCACCTCACGCATCCTGGCTGCGAGCTGTGCACGGCGGCTTGTCACGTCTTCACCGCGCACCACGTGAGGCTCCATCGGCTCGAGGTGGATGTCGACGCGTGTCGCGTCGGGGAGCTCTGCCCGAAGCGTTTTCTCGAGGTCAGCGCTCGCGAGGGCGGCTGTCGCGAGCGTCATGTAACCGGGCAGCTTGGCGTGCATGGTGAGGTGCAGCGAGCCGTCGGTCTCGCGCTCCACGGTCACGTTGTGGAGATCCCTGACGCCCCCGTTCCGGGCGGCGGCGGCATGAATGCGCTCCACCAGGTCGCTCGGCCTGGTCTGGCCCTCCACAACGACTGTGAGATCCAGCGATGGAAGCGTCGCCTTCGCCACTCGCTTCACCTCATCGACCAGGCGACCCGCAGCCTCCAGGGAGAGCATTCTCGCCGTCGCGATGCTTGCATCGCCGAGAAGGTTGGGACCGGACCGGCGCACGCGCACCGAGCGGACCTCCCGCACGCCGTTCACACCCTTGATCGCGGCACGAAGCTCCTTCGCCGCGCCGGCCGGTGCCCGGTCGATGAGAATGTCGCCCGACCGCCATGCGACCTGGGCAGCGGCGCGAGCGATGATTCCTGCCACCAGCAACGCCGCGACGGAGTCCGCCCAAGGGAAGCCCATACGGACTCCGACAAGGCCGGCGAGGACTGCAACGATTGCGAACACGTCAGCCACGCGGTTCGTCGCGTCAGCGCGAAGCGCCTCGCTATCGGCGATCCGGCCGACGCGGCGAAGGACCACCGCCCGCCCTGCTTCGATCACCAGAGTCGCGAGCAGGAGCGCGAAAGCGTAGCCGGCGGGATTGACGACCTCCGGAGTGGTGGTCAACCGGCGAACCGCTTCGAACGCGATCCCAGCCGCCGTGATCAGTAGGAGCACGCCTTCAGCGAACGCAGCCAGGTTCTCGGCGCGGCCGTGACCGTAAGGGTGTTCGCTATCGGCGGGCTTGCGGGCCGTGCCCACGGCGAGCAGGGCAAACACGCTAGCGACGACGTCCAGGATGGAGTGGACTGCCTCGCTCAGGATGCCAAGGCTTCCGGTGAGCAAGCCCACGACGAGCTTGCCCAGAACGAGGGCCACACCTACGAAGACCGAGACCAGCGCCACAAGCACGGGCCTGCGTCCCATGGCTTTCACTGAGCGAACTCTACGGAGCGGCCCCTGGGAATTACCTGAGCATCGCGGCGGTCGCGATCAGCTGATTCTCGATGCCCAGCGCGATGACGAGGTCGCCCTCTTCGAGGCGAAGGTCTCCGCCTGGATTGGCGTGCAGCGTGCCGTCGCGGCGGCGGAGCGCCAGCACTTTGGCCCCGGACGGGTCGAGGAGGCCGGCCTCGTCGAGAGTTTTGCCAAGCGCTGCGGTGTTCCGGCCGACCAGGATCTCCTCAACGCCGATCTCCGCCCCGCCATGGTGAAGCGTGTCCAGGACGTCAACGAGGGCGGGGTGCACCGCCAGCTCGGCCATCCGGTGGCCGGCCATCCTGTAAGGCGAGATGACGCGGTTGGCCCCCGCCAGCTCGAGCCGCCGCGCCGAGTCAGGCCGTCCCGCGCGGGAGATGATGTAGAGGGCGGGGTTGAGCGCCCTTGCGGCAAGGGTGATGTAGACGGAGCGCTCGTCTGAGTCGACAGCCGAGATGAGCCCGCGAGCGCGTTCGATGCCAGCCTGCTTGAGGATTTCTTCGCTCGAGGCGTCGCCTTCGATATGCAGGCGGTTCTCATTGAGCAGGCGTTCGAGCGCCTCAGGGGTCTGCTCCACCACTGCGTAGGGCACCTTGTGCTCCTCGAACTCGATCACGATCTGGGTGCCGATGCGGCCGTAGCCGCAGATGATGAAATGGTCGCGAAGGTGGCTGAGCTGGCGCTCCAACTGCCGTTGTCTCCTGTACGTACCGAAGTTGTTTTCAGTCAGCGCCTCGGCGAACACTCCGAAGCCGAACAGCATCGTACCCACACCAACCACGATCAGGGCCGACGTGAAAAGGCGGCCCTCAGTCGACTGTGGATGGACCTCCGTGTAGCCGACTGTGCTGATCGTGATGATCGTCATGTAGAACGAATCAAGAAGGTCCCACCGGTCGATCAGTGTGTAGCCGGTGACTCCGATGGCAATCACCACCGCCAGAAGCACCGCCGGCAAGCGAAATCGAAGAAGCGGGTTGGGCACGTGCGTCGCTTTCACTGCTTTTTGCGGCGGCGCTTCTCCATCTTCTCGACCGCTTCCCAGTGCGCGGGGTCAGCCCACACGCGGGCGAATGCGTCGACAGTGGTGTCGGCGAGCTCAGGGTGCCGGTGCGGCTGAACGGCGTTGACCGAGCTCTTGATTCCCGCGACTGCCGCGGGGGGCGCAGCAGCGATGGCAAGCGCAACCTCGCTCAGCCTTTCATCGAAAGCCGCGCTGGGCACCATGATTTCCACCAATCCCAGCTGTAATGCTTCTGCCGCCGTCATGGCCCGGCCGATCAGCAGGATGCTGAGAGCGCGGCCGCGGCCGACCAGCGACGCCAGTCGCTCGGACGCCCCCCACGCTGGCATGAGCCCAAGCGACACCTGCGGGAACCCGATGCGGGAATGGGCGGCAGCGATTCGGAAATCGCAGGCAATGGCCAGCTCAGCGCCGCCGCCCAGAGCGTCGCCGTTGAGCCCGGCGATGACCGGGATGGCGAGCTGAGGCACGCGGTCCAAGATCGCCCGCATTCGATGGGCCATTACTGCAGCCTCCTCCGCCGACCGCAGTTTCTCGAGCTCTTTGATGTCGCCGCCCGCGCAGAAGGCTTTGTCGCCGGCGCCTCGGATGACCAGGACACGCGCACGTTCAGTTCGCACGGTTTCAAGGGACTCGTCAAGCTCGTCCATCGTTTGCAGCGCAAGCGCGTTGCGAGCCTGTGGCCTGTCGATGTACAGCGTGGCGACGCCACTGACGACCTCGAGCCGGAGGTCACGCATTAGGGAGGCGCGGCCTAGCCGCCTCCGCCAGGGCCTTCGAGGCCCGGCTTGGTCATCTTCCCGAGGTCCAGGACCTTGTTCAGGGTGGCTTCGGAAACACCTTTCGTGCGAGCGAGCTGGCGGATCGATTTACCTGTGCGCATCGACTCTTTGGCGATCTTGGCAGCCTCGTCGTACCCAATGATCGGGTTCAACGCAGTCGCGAGCATCGGGCTTCGCTCCACGAGCTCTGGCCCGCGGTCGGTGGCCTGCAAGCCTTCGACGCAGCGCTCGGACAGGTTTCGAGCGGACGCGGCGAGAAGCGTGATCGACTCAAGCGACGTGACGCCCGCGACCGGCATCATCACGTTCAGCTCGAACAGGCTTCCAGACTGGCCGCAGAGCGCGACCGTGATGTCGTTCCCGAACACCCGGGCGACAACCATCGTCATCGACTCGATGATCACGGGGTTGACCTTGCCGGGCATGATGCTCGAGCCAGGCTGCGTCTCCGGGAGCCGCAGCTCACCGAGCCCGGCGACTGGTCCGGAGCCCATGAGCCTTATGTCCGAGCCTATCTTCCAGAGGCTTGTAGCGATCGTTCGAAGCGCCCCGTGAGCGGCGACGAGGACGTCGAGCGTCGCCTGGGCATGGAAATGGTTTCGCGTCTCGTGCACTTCGATGCGGGTCGCTTTGGCAAGGCGCGCGCAGGTCATCCGGGCGTACTGCGGGTGAGAGTTGAGCCCAGTCCCCACCGCTGTGCCGCCGAGTGGCACCCTGGCCAGCTCGTCAATTGCGCCCTGCGCTCGGCGGACGGACTCCTCCACTTGCCCTGCATAGCCCTTGAACTCCTGGCCGAGTCGAATCGGAGTGGCGTCCTGGAGGTGGGTGCGTCCTGTCTTCATCACCGGCCAGAACTCCACGCTTTTCGCCTCCAGGGCCTTTTGCAGCCGGCGCAAGGCCGGGATGAGCTCGTCGGCGATCGCCATCGCGCATGAGAGCTGGATCGCCGTCGGGATGACGTCGTTGGAGGACTGACACAGATTCACGTGGTCATTGGGATGGACGACCTTTGAGCCCCGCTCCGCACCGAGGATCTCGATGGCGCGGTTGGCGATGACCTCGTTGGCGTTGGTGTTAGTGGATGTGCCGGACCCGGTCTGGTAGACGTCGATTGGGAACTGGTCATCGAGCTTGCCGTCGATGACCTCCTGCGCCGCCGCCGCGATGGCGCGCGCCCGTCTTCTCGCGAGCAGCCCGAGCTCTCGGTTGGTTTGAGCAGCTGCTTTTTTCACCATCCCCAGGGCGCGGATGAAGCGACGCGGGAAAGGTTGGCCGGAGATGGGGAAGTTGAGAACTGCACGCTGCGTCGAGGCGCCGTAGTAAGCGTCTGCGGGAACCTCCACCTCACCCATGGAGTCGCGCTCCGTGCGGACCTTCTTGCGCGCAAGCGCGTCCAGGTTGGGCTTTATTGATTGCATCTCTGGCACTCACGGAGATTCTAGAGTGGCTGTGAGATGCGATTGGCAGCAGTCGACATCGGCAGCAATACTGTGCACGCCCTCGTGGCTGACGTGGTTCGCGGGCGCCTGGTCGATGTGGCGCATTACGTTGAGATGCCAGAGCTGGGCGCCCACGTCGCCAGGACCGGGGCTGTCGGCGCGCGTGCCAAACCGGTGATTCGGGCGCTGCGGTCAGTCGTGGCGAGGGCGCGCACGCACGGCTATGAGGTGCTCATCGCAGGCGCGACGGAGGCGGTTCGGCAGGCGTCTGACCGCGATGCCTTCGCTCGCGAAGCGGGCGAGGCTGTGGGGACCACATTGCACATCATCAGGGCGGATCGAGAAGCTGAGTTGAGCTTTCTCGGCGTGGCATCCAAACACGCGCACAGGCGCGAATGGCTGATGGTCGACCTTGGAGGAGCTTCCACCGAGATCGTGATCGGTAACGGCCGCAAGATGGTTCGATCCGCAACGTTGCCCATCGGGTCAGGTGTCTTCGCCAGCACGTACTTTTCGGACCCGCCCAAGCCCGAGGAGCGCGCGCGTATGCGCAGGGCTGCGCTGCGTGAGCTCGCCCATGCCCCCGACGCCGAGGTCATGCGCCTCGTCGTCACCGGAGGAACAGCTACCAACCTGCCCCTGCTGCTTTCGAAGCGAAAACCGCCGGCAGTGCTCACCACCGCCGACCTCCTCACTTGCGAGAGCCGGCTCGATGCCGCTCGGGCGTCCGAGGTGGCGGAGAAGTCCGGGCTGCCGCCAAGCCGGGTCAAAGCCATGCGGGCTGGGGTCGAGGCGCTCTTGCTGCTCCTGGACTGGTACGGCTTGGCCGTGCTCCAGATCAGCTACGAGGGCCTCCGCCACGGCATGCTCCTTGCCTACGTCGAACTTGGAGAAGACTGGTGGAGGTAGTTCAATAAGGCGCCCTCCCCGCTCGCCGGGGAGGTGGCGCGCAGAGCGCGCCGGAGGGGACGCCCAGGTTGGCAATTAGGCTTGTCGGCAAGTGGGTAAATTAGGGTGATGGACTCTCCCAAAGACCGCGGCGCGCTTCTGAAGTTGGCGCTTGCGCTCACCTGTGTGGTCCTTGTCATCGAGACCGCCGGCGGCCTGGTCTCCCACTCCCTTGCTCTGCTCTCCGACGCGGGCCACGTCCTGACCGACGTGTTCGCCCTCGGCCTCGCCTGGTTCGCCGTGTCGCAGGCGAACCGACCTGCCGACTTGCGGCGGAGCTACGGCTACCACCGGGTGAGCATCCTTGCCGCCCTTGTCAACGCCGTCACTCTGATCGTGATAGTCATCGCGATCGCGTTTGAAGCGGTGCGCCGGTTGGCGAGCCCTGAACCGGTGCAGGCAGGCGTGGTCATCGCAGCCGCCCTCGCCGGCATCGCCATCAACTCGTTCATCGTGGTCGGCCTGAGGCGTGAGACGCGCAACCTGAACCTGCGCGCAGCGCTGGCGCACGTGGTCGGCGACCTGGCAGTGTCCGCTGGTGTCGTGCTCGGCGGCGCGATCATCCTGCTGACCGGCTGGCTCCCAATCGACCCACTCATCTCGATTGCCATCGCAGTGCTAATCGCGTACGGCGCATGGCGGATCGTGCGCGAGACAGTGAACCTTCTCATGGAGGGCACGCCCCGCGAGATCAATCTCGCCGCAGTGGCCGGCGAGATCACAGGCACTCAGCTCATCAGCAGCATGCACGACCTCCATGTGTGGGCGCTCTCGTCTGAGGAGACTGCGCTCAGCGTTCACGTGGTGGTCGACGATTGCCCTCTCGGCGAGGCCGAGCACGTGGTTCGAGACCTGGAGAGGCGACTGTGCGACAGGTTCGCGATCGGGCACACCACGATCCAGGTGGAGAGCTGTCACCCGTGCGGCGAGATCAACCACGGGGCTGGGCAGCACAACCACCCACATGCCCACATGGTCGTCGTCAGCTCAGCAGAGCGTCCTCCCGCTGAAGGATCCGCCGCGCCACGGCGATAGCCGACGCGTACGTCGAGTCCATACCGCGATAGCTCAGCCCACGTGCCCCCAGCGTCCTTGCCTGGGTGTAGGGAGTGTCCGACGCGTAGTGGACGATGCCGAGGTCGAAGGTGAGCTTCGCCATGTTGACGCTCTCGCCGATCGGATACCTGCCAGGCTGGGCGATCTCAAAACAGGCGTCGAGGTAGGGGCCCGCCTCCATCTCGACGATGGTGTATCTCCCCTGGTAGTAGAACTCGAGATAGTCGCGGTTCTGCAGGAACGTGCCGCGCACAGCGACCGCGCGCTGGTTGTCGAGTGCCGAGCCATAAACGAGGTTTGGCTGAACATCGCCCGCGGCGAAGCAGTTGTCGAGCCAGTAGGTATTGCCGGAATGCTCGTTGTGGACGACGTTGGGAATCATCACGTCGCCAACGTCGGCGTTGAGTGTCGCAGCTTTGCCGAGGATGTAGACGCCCGCCACCCACGACGCTTGCTCCGCGACATGGCGAAGGATGTGATATGCCGCCATGCCGAGCGGATAGTCGACATTGAGGATGCACGCGCCCGAGGCGCGGAGCTTCTGCTCATCCACGCGTCCGACTCTGCGGTCGATCGATGAGGGGTCGAGCTGCGAGAGCTTGAAGACCTGCGCCGCCGAGTCGACCCCGGTCCCCTTGGCGCCGATGTGCCGGATGCCGTTGGCCGCCTCCATCTCAGCGCGCCGCTGTCGCTGGCGCTCCCGGTCGGGATGCAGATCGAAGAGGTGGCGCGCGCTGTAGTAGAGCCAGTTGTCGGGCGAAGCGCGGCTGTGCCCAGCCTCCAGCTTTCGCCGCTCCTCTTCCAGCTCAGGGTGGTTGCGGCCCACCCAGTCGCGGATCTCGCTGTCGAACTGCCGCGCGACTCCGGTCAACACGTTGATGAGACTGTGAGCGTTGGAGGAAACGAAATAGATGGGCGCCTCACGCAACCCCATCTCATCCATCGCCGCTCCAATCGGAAGCCACCACCGGCTGGCGTTGCGTGCATAACCGAGGTGGCTGCCACCGACGAGGCGAAGCACGATCCTGCACTCCTCGCGCTTGATCGTCGCGAGCGTCTCATCGAAGCTCTCGCCCCAAGCGTCGTGCAGCCGGCGCCAGTCGTCTTCAGTCGCGCCTGCCGCCGCTCTCGCTTGCTCCTCGTTCAGCTCGACGTCCTGCAGCGATTGGTGCAGCTTGTTCCATTCAATCTGGTACGCGACAAGGGTCGGCACCAGGTCGTCGATGTCCGAGGTGGATGCGATGAGCACCGCCAACGTGTTCCCGTCCTGGTACCAGCGCCGCCGCCTGGCGGGAGCCTTCACCGCCTGCCAGCTGAGGATGTCTGCTCCCAGCACGGCTTTGAATCCCTGGGGGCTCTGGCCCATCACCACGTGGCGGCAGCGGCAGATTGCTGCCGGCAGCCTTCGCACCGCGTACAGCAGCGCGCCCATGTCCGTTTGAGGCTCTGCGGCAAGCGGATGGAGGACCGAGCCCATGCCCAGGTGGGCTTGCACGAGCGATTCGATCTTGATGTCGCCGGAGCTCTGCAGCATCGTCGTGTACGTGCGCACATAGAGCTCGACGGCATGCCGCCCCGTCCATCCGGCCTTTGGTGGCGATTCCACGGGTCCGAATATAGACCTACGGTTCAAGCCGGCCCCGTTTACAAAAGCTTTACGCCCGGTTGAGGAACCAGGGAGCGCCTGGGGCGTTTAGTTGATTGATGAGCAACATATTGGCGAACCTCAGCAGGCTACGGGTCGTCGGTCTCGCGGTCGGCGCGGCGGTGGTCTCGGGCGCGGCGGTCCTGGTCACTGCGTCGGCAGCGGGTTACAGCATCCCGTTCTTCAATGCTGCCTCGCAATCACCAAATGCCAGCACCACTTCCCTCGACCTGCAAGCCGGAACGCCATCCCCTGTCTGCACCGACTTCCTGACGCACTTCTCGGCCGACCTCAATGTGAGCCAGGCGGCGCTCAATGCCGCGTTCCAGAAAGCGATTGGAGAGACCCTGGCCGACCAGGTCAAGGCTGGAAAGCTCACCCAGGCTCGGGCCGACGCGATCAAGAAGAAGCTCGCCGGCAGGATGCCGTGCGGAATCGCGGGGCAGCTGAAGCCAGGTGGCAAGCTCTCAGCTTTCAGAGCGGCGCTTCGGAGCGCATCCGCCTCAGCGCTCGGGATCTCAGACTCCACCCTGAAGGCGGACCTCGCCAAAGGGATGACGCTCTCCCAGATCGCAGCGGCGCAAAAGGTCACCGAAGCACAATTTCGGAGCCGGCTGATCGCCAAGCTCACCCCGGTTCTGGACGCCGCGGTGACCAACAAGAAGCTCACCTCCGCCCAGGAGCAGGCGATCATCAAGCGCTTGCAGACAGGGCCGATCCCTCTGTGGAGCAAGCCGGTTGGCAAACCTGCCGGGGCCCCGACGAAGGCCGCCGCCTGACTTCCGGGGCGCTAGCCGAGCTGGTCGGGCAGATTACCGCCCAGTCTGCGCATCAGCTCCTCGAGCAACTCTCGGGTCTCGGGATCTGACATGAGCTTCTCCTGCATGTCCTCCGCCGAGCGCCTGATGTCCGGGTCGTTCAGGAGGCGCTCGGTCATCCCCTGGAAGCGAGAGGCCATATCCTTCATCGCCGCCTCCTGAGCAACCTGGATCAGGATTGGCTGGCCGGCGGCGGCGACCACCGCCTCAGCCTGAGCCCTGACCATCTCGATCCCCTTGCACCCGAGGCATTCGCCCTTGAGGCCGCAGTGGCACACCTGGGGGCGAAGGTGATCGAGCGCCATATGAAGCTCAGACATGTCGGTGGGACCGGCCATCGCTGCCAGACTACGCGCACTCAGCTCACCAGCGTGGCAGGGTTGGCCGGGGTCTCCCCGGCCATGACTTTGTCCGTAACGTCTCTGACTCGGCGAGGAGAACTCGTCTAAAACAGAGCCCATCCTTATACCGGAAAGAGAGCAGCCACGTCGGCGAAGCCGCCCTGGCGATGCCTTCAGTAAGTCCCATCCTCAACGCCGCTTTGCGCGCAGAGGGAACCATCCGGGTTCCCTCTCATTTCTACGCCGGCCTTTTCTTCCCCGCGTACATCGAGTCGATCTGGTCGGCGTACCGCTGGGCGATCACCTTGCGCTTGATCTTCAAGGTCGAGGTGATCTCGCCTGCCTCCTCGTTGAATGCCCGTGGCAGCAACGTGAAGTACTTGATGGCCTCCCAGTTGCCGACCCTCTTGTTGACAGCCTCCACGCCCTGCTCGATCAGCGCGATCACGCGCTTGTCGTCGATCAGGTCCTCGGGCCGTCCGGGCACGCGCTTTGTGACAGCTGCCCAGTCGGGGACGATCAGCGCCGTGACATAGGGCTTGCCCTCGCCGATGATGACCGCCTGCTCGACCAGGTCGTCGCGCTGAATCTCGAACTCGAGCTGCTGCGGCGCGACGTATTTGCCGCCGGCCGTCTTGATCAGGTCCTTCTTGCGGTCAGTGATCTTGAGGAAGCCGTCAGCATCGACCTCTCCGATGTCGCCAGTGCGAATCCACCCGTTGTCGAGCATCTCGGTGGTGGCGATCGGGTTCTTGTGGTAGCCAAGCATGTTGCCGGGGCTCATGACCAGGATCTCGCCATCCTTCTCGAGCTTCAGTTCGATCCCCGGGAACGGTTTGCCCACCGTGAGAAACCGGTGTTGGGTGAGCGTGTTCGAGCATGCGCCGGACGACGTTTCGGTCATGCCCCACCCGTTGAGGATCGGGACGCCGATCGCCCAGAAAAATTCCTCGATCTCACGGGCGAGCGCCGCTCCGCCGCTGATGAAGAAACGCAGCTTCCCTCCCACCAACCTCTTGCGCAGGGGCTCGAGAACAAGTCCCTCAGCCAGCCTGTGCTGGGCCTTGAGGACCGGTCCCGGATGCAACTCATGGGAAAAGCGAGTGCCGACACCGATCGCCCAATCGAACAGCGCGCGCCTGAATTTGGGAGCTTCGCGCACGCGATCCATGACGCGCGAGTGCATCTTCTCGTACACGCGGGGCACGCTGAGGAGGATGGTCGGCTGGACTTCCGCCAGGTCTTCGGCAAGTCTGTCCACGTGCGAGAGCCATGTCTGCCCGCCGAACAAGAGGAGGGTGAACATGCCGTTGATGCGTTCGAACACGTGCGAGAACGGAAGCCACGACAGCGTGGTATCGCTATCGGTCAGAGGGTGCACCTTGATCACTGCTCGCGTGACATCCACCACGCTCCTATGTGCAAGCTCTGCCCCTTTGGGGTCACCTGTCGTGCCTGACGTGTACACGATGGTGCAGAGGTCGTCAGGTTGGATCCTTTCGAGGCGCGCGATCACCTCGTCTTGATGCTTTGGCGGTTGCGCCACCCATTGCGCCACCTCGGCATCCATTCGCACGATGCTTCGCAGCGTGTCAGTCGGCTTTAGCTTGGTTGCCATCTTGGCGTCGGACACGATCGCCATCACCGCGTCGCAATTCGCGACTATGGTCTGGGCCACCTCAGGCACAGTTCCTGAATAGATCGGCACCGCGACGCCGCCGGCGGCCTGGATCGCAAAATCGCAACAAACCCATTCGAGGCAGTTGGCGCCCATCAGCACGACGCAGTCACCCTGTTTGATGCCGGCTTCGACGAGTGCTGAGGCGACAGCAAGGATGTTGCGTCTCATGTCAGTCCAGGTCGCCACCTTCCAGGCTTCGCCGGCCCGGTAGTTGATCAGCGGGCGATCGCCATAGCGGGCCGCCTGGCGGAAGAACACGCCGACCGTGGTGCGGTCGGCGATCGAGTCGGGATTCAGCTCGCGGGCCGCGATTCCCTCATCCGATGTCCGTACGGACATCGACCGGCTACTTGACCGCTTTGACGGTGAGCGTGAGCGTGCCGGACGGCACGCTGACAGTGATCTTGTCGCCCTTCTTCCTGCCCACGAGAGCACGGCCGACCGGCGACTCGACAGAGATGCGGCCCGCAGAGGGATCGCTTTCCACAGCTCCAACGAGGTGGTAAGTCTCTGCGGCCCCGTCGGTGTCAACGACGTCAATGGTCGAGCCGGGACCGGCTACGCTCGAGTGGGGCTCCTTGATGATCTCGGCCCTGCCAATCATCTCCTGCAGCTCGTAGATGCGGCCGTCGAGGAGTCCCACCTCTTCTTTGGCCTGCTCGTATTCGGGGTTGTCCTCGATGTCGCCTGGCTGGAACGCCTCTTTGAGGCGTTCGCCGGCCTCGGCGCGGCGCTTCAACGCGACTTCGAGATCGCGCTTGAGCTTTTCCAGCCCCTCGGGCGTGAGCAATACAGGTTCGTTAAGGTCCATTCCCCAACCTCGGGCCAACAATAATACCCGCCATATGGATCCGACCGACCTCCGGTCAGGGCTGGCTGAGAAGCTGGCCGCCGACGAGCCGATCGACGCCGAGACGTTCAACGCGGCGTGCTTCATGCTTTCGCGAGCGCTCGAGGAGCTGAAGCTGAGCGTGGACGAAGCGGCGCCCCTGGTCAGGCGATTGCTCAGGGTGGCCGGGCGGGTCGTCATCGACACCGGCTTGCACGACTCATCACCTGACACTTGGCCGAATACGGAGGAGATGGCACTCCTTTGGATCAACGAAGCGTTGCGCGACCTCGGCTACCAGGTGCGTCCCACCCCCGACGCAGGGAGGCCCGACCTGGAGGAACCAGCCGGCTGACTGTCAATCTCGAAGGGCGAACCGCCTAGGCAGCGCCAGGAAACAGCCTGGAAAGCTCCTCTGGCAGCCGTAACCCCATGTCCTCTAGCCGCTCGAGGATCCGGGGCCGGATACCTGACAGCACGAACGCGCCGACTACCCGCCCGTAGGCGTCGGTGCCCTCGGGTCTGAATACGAATATGTCTTGCATTGCGATGACGTCATCCTCCATGCCAGTCACCTCGCTGATCCGCGTTAGCTTGCGGCTCCCGTCACGTACCCGTTCGAGATGCGCGACGATGTTGATGCCGCTGGCGATTTGAGCGCGAATCGCGCGCGATGGAAGATCGAAGCCCGCCATCATGACAAGTGTCTCGACCCGAGAGAGGGCATCTCGAGGCTTGTTGGCGTGAATCGTCGTCATTGATCCGTAATGCCCCGTGTTCATCGCCTGCAGCATGTCGAGTGCCTCGGGCCCTCTGACCTCACCGACCACGATCCGATCCGGACGCATTCGGAGGGAAGTCATCACGAGGTCTCGGATGTTCACCTCCTTGCCGCGCTCGGCGCCTGGCGGCCTGGCTTCCAGACGGGCCACGTGCCGCTGCCGAAGCTGCAGCTCTGCCGCGTCCTCGATGGTCACGATGCGCTCGTCATCCGACACGTACCCGGAGAGGATGTTCAGCAGGGTTGTCTTGCCTGTGCTCGCGCCGCCGCTGATCAGGATGTTGGCTCTGCCCATCACGCAGGCCTGCAGGAACGCAAGACCGGCGGGGCTGCAGCTTCCCAGCGCCACCAGGTCAGAAGCCTGCAGGAGGTCGGAGGCAAATTTCCGGATCGTGAGCAGTGGACCGTCGACGGCGACGGGCGGGATCGCCGCATGTACGCGCGCGCCAGACGGGAGCCTTGCGTCGCAGAGTGGGTTCTCCTCGTCGATGCGCCGGCCGACCGACTCGACGATGAATCTGATCACGTCGAGGAGCTGATCGTCATCGTCAAACCTGGCGCCGGTCAGGAGGATTTTTCCGTTCACCTCGACATAGATGTCGCGGGCGCCCATGACCATGATCTCGGTCACGTTGCTGTCGGCGATCAGGGCGCTGATCGGCCCTAGCCTTTCGTAAAAGTCTGGGGTGATGGGTTGAATAGCCGCCAAGCTCATGTGGCCTCCTTAGGCGCGTACTTGCTCATTGCGTGAGGTGGACTGCCGGCGGCCATGTGCCGAGGCTTGGATCGCCGACGATTGAAACGCTGCCGTTGCCATTGATGGTCGCCGTCCAAGCGATCACGCCTCCGGCGATGGTTGACAGGTAGCCGCTGCTGCCGGTGATGGTGACGTCGGCCGCCGGCAGGTAGAAGATGCCCAGCAGGCTTGTAACTCCATGTCCCGCGACGGAGTTGGAACAGGTGTTGGGAGGCGGATCCTGTTCGGGGCCCGGCTCATAGAGAAGGATGTGGTGATACTGCTGCCCGCTGAAGAGGTACACGTCGCCGCCTCCGCTCATGGAAAGGGCGCCGGGGTTGCACGATCCGCCGCCGGGTACGAACAAGACAACCGCGCCTGGGGTGATGAAACCGGGCGTGACGACTGCCGGGCAAGCGACTCGGGTGCCCACAGAGTTGACACACTGGTTCTCGTTCGCGTTGTCGCCGGCCGGAGGCGATGCTGTCAGCGGACCGGGGTCACTGTTCGGGAGGGGTAGCGGGCCAACTGGCGACCCCTCGCCCTCAGGTGGGTTGTTTGTGTAGTCGGGCGCAAAGTTGGAGCCGTTGAAGTTCTTCGGACCTGAAGTCAGGAGATCGCAGTTGTTGAGAGGGCTTGGCGGCGCCTGGTTCTTGGCCAGCGCCGGCGCGCAGCCCGAGAGGCGCCTGTTGCCCTCAGTAGCTCCGTTGTTGATCTGGCCGAGATATCCAAAAGGTCCGGCGCAGTCGCCGTTGGAAACGTAGACGCTGTAGGCCGCGGCGCCGGGGACGTTGCTGACCCAAACCCGCATGAACTGATTGCTGGCGATGTCTACCAGCCTGCACATCGAAGGCGCGCTCTCGCGTAGGAAGCATGTTGTAGACACCGGTCCGTTGCAGCTGGGCACGCCATAGGCCTCCCAACGGACTGCCGTCACCTCGACCCCGTACGTTGCAGGGCTGATCTGCGGGTTTCCGGCATCGGAGCCCCAGGGATAGGGCTGGAAGGAACCGGCGCACCCGACTCCGTTGGAATCCCAGAACTGGTTGATCGCCCTGGCGTTGGTGGTAACCGTCGATCCGCCGGCGATGGTCCCCGTGACTGACTGGCTGTTGACAGGGATCGATGTCGCACCCGAAGCGGCGCCGGCGGACGTGACAGTGAACGCCTGGCCCGACACCGTCACCTTGGAGCTGCCGGGCACTGCCACGCTCAGCGCAGCCACCGGTATTGAGGTGACACTCCCACTGATGGCCGTACGCGTGGAGGTCAGAGCGGGCTCGTCGGGAGGTCTCAGCTCGTTGCTTGTCAACCCTCCGTTGATGGTGAACCCGTCCAGAAGGTTGTAGACGCCTGAACCAAGAAAGTAGCAGCCGGACCCTCCGACAAGGTGCGGATCGCTGCTGTAGGTCCCCGCACTGCGAACCACGTCGTAGTCGGATGAGCTCCAGGATTGAGCAGCGGGGTTGATTGGCGGCGCAGAGAAACCTGGATCCGGCATCGCCCACCCGTTGGTCTCGACTCCAGACCCGGGCGTGATTGTGATGCCGTTGATCGGCGGTGGGATCGGAGGGCAGATGTCGACCACGTTGCCGGTGACGGTGGCGGTGGCGGATCCGTTCTGGTTGATGTTCCCGTTCGACCACACATCGCCAACGATCGTCGTGTTCTCGGTGCCCGTTATTCGAAGCGAGTAGCTACCGGCCCCGCCGCAGCCGTTGGGGCTGAGCGTCTGGATGCCGGCCGGCGACGTGCCCGCCTGCCGTGCGACAGCGGTGGCCGTTGCAGATATTCGAATGGTGGGGCCGGCTCCCAACACCTGCATGATCGCCACTGGGATCCTGTGGCTCCCTGTGGCAGTAAAGCTCACACCTGCGATCGAATGGTTGGCGACGTTGATGGTGAGGGCGTGACCCGACGGGTCGCCGAACGTGCAGGTTGCGGCCGCGGAGCCATATCCGCTGCACGAAGGTGACACGTAAAGGCGCTCGTTGTTTGCGTAGCCGGCTGTTCCGGCTTGCTGCGCTTGCGTGTAGTCAGTGGTGTTCATGTACTTGTAGGCCGCAGACAACGCGGCGGCATCCACCGATGCCTGGAGCTCGCGGCGGTCGAGGTAAGCGCGGCCCGAGTCCAGGGCCAGGCCGAGGAAACCGAACAGCACGACAAGCATCAAGCCCACGATCACGATTGCCTGGCCGCGTTGAGCGGAACGGTCCGAAGTAGCCATGTCAGTACTCGGTGTTGTAAACCGCGGCCGCGGTGATGACGATGTTGCTTGCGAACTGCCGGATCAGGGGGGTGAAGGGCACGAAGTTGTACCGGATGGTGACCTGGAGAGGGGAATGGTCATAGGCGGGGTTGGTGGCGCTGCACGAGCCCGTGCTGAACCCCCACATCTGGCCCCCAGGAGCATTTTTGAGGTCTTTGCTTAGAGCCTCGGGGGTTGAGGGCGGGTTGGGCTGTGTGATGTAGACCCAGCCCTGGTTGGTAGGCGGTGTGGCGCTTGTGATCGGGCCGTTGGGGCAGGGATTCGCGAGCGCAACATCGACGGCGTGCTGCTTGACGGAGGTCTCGACGTCGACGTTTGTAGGGAGCAGCGCCGAATCGCGGATGGCGGTCCGCACCCCTTCGTTGACGGCCTGGTTGATCGTGACGTAGACGTAGATGACCCGACCGAAGTCGACTATCCCGAAGAGCAGCAGGAAAAGGAGCGGCGCCACGAGAGCGAACTCGACCATCGATTGCGAGCGCTGACCTCGAGCGCGGTCTGCGACAGGGACCTCCACTAGAAGCCGCCGATCGTCATCGTCGTATTTGTTGCGACCGATGCAGAATCCCCAAGGACGCCCTGCATGAAGCCGCTCGCAAATCCGAAGTTCATGACCAGGATCACGTTGACGTCCATGCCTTTCATGCTGTTGTCGTTGGGGGGTGTCGCCAGGTCGAGGCCTGGAGTGTTGGCGTAGCAGATGTAGAGCAGCGGTTGGTTCAAATTGGTGGTCGCGTACGCCGCTGACGTGTATGGCGGGTTGTGGCTGCCGTTGCCGTCGGAAGGGCTTGGGCAGGTTGTTGTGGGGTTCTGCAGCTGGGATGCGGGAAGCCCCGACTTCGTGAGAATCTCGTCCACAGCGCTCTTGATCGCGGCGTCGCTGAGGTAAGGATTGGTTGTTGTCGCGGGATCGAACCAACTAGCCTGTCGCGCGCCCTCACGGGTTGCGCTCTGCATCCCGACGGCAAAGTAGAAAGCCCTGCCGAGGTCGATCAAACCGAGCAAGATCAGGAGCAGGACCACCGCCGACAGCCCGAACTCGACAGTCGACTGCCCACGATGCGCTCGCCGGCCTCGGCCCATCTCTCAGCCGTGCCTGAGGAACTTCAGCGCGAGAAGGGCAGCAGGTCCAAGCAGGATGATCCAGAGCGTCGGAAAGATGCACCCCACCATCGGCAGCAGCATCTTGAGCGACGCCCGAGCGCCCCTCTCCTGGGCTCTCAGCACTCGCTTTTGACGCATCTCGTCCGACTGGATTCGAAGCATCTTTGCGATGCCCGACCCGAGCTGCTCCGACTGTATGACCGCCTGGACAAAGCTATGCAGATCATCGACACCAGTCCGCTGTCCAAGATCTTCAAGCGCCTCGAGCCGGGGCCTTCCGAGGCGGCTTTCCTGGAGCACCCTGCCGAATTCCTCACCCATTGCGTTCTCGAGCTTTTCGGCAACCCTTCCCATTGCCGATTCGAAGCTGAGGCCCGCCTCGACGCACACGACGAGAAGGTCAAGTGCGTCGGGGAGGGCGGACTGGATCTCCATGCGTCGCCGGCTGACCCGCCGGCTGAGCCAGAACATCGGCGCAAAGAGACCGATGATCGCTCCGAGCGTGGCTCCGATCGCAACGTTCACGGGAACGTGACTGAGGAGTCCCAGCAGCGCCCCGATCAGACAAAGGGCAAGGGTCACGGTGTACCGAAACGCCACGAAATCGCTCGCGGTCATTCCGGCCGGCCGGCCTGCTTGCGTCAGCCGGCGATGCAGCTCCTGCATTTCCCGATCTGGCAACCTCTGAGTGATCACATGTCGCAGCCTGAGCACGACCGGGAGGAATATGCGGTCTCGAAACGGCGTCTGCAGCTCGATCTCGTCGAGGGTGGCGACCCTTCCACCCTCGTATACGCGCAGACGGCCTTCCACCAAATGTGCTTTGTCGAGCGGAGCGGGCGTAAGGCTCCAGGCGGCGATGAGGATGCCTGCCGCAGCGACGATTCCGAAGGCCAGGGCGATGTAGACGAGCATCGCGCTACACCCGGATGCTTGTGATGCGGCGAATGACGAGGTTTCCGATCACGATCATCGCCGCCGCCAGGACGAGCAATGCAATGCCCCACGGATCCGTGGTCAGGGAGCGGAAGTAGGTGGGCGCTATGAAATAGAGGATGGCGGCAACTGCGACGGGGAGGAGGCTGATGATCCAGCCTGAGGCTCGAGCCTGGGCTGTGAGTGCAGAGATCTGACCCTTGACCATCACCCGTTGCCTGACCGTGTGGGAGATGTTGTCGAGGACCCGCGCAAGGTTGCCTCCCACGGATCTGTGGATCAGGATGGCGGTGACTATCAGGTCCAGGTCGTCGCTGGCCACCCGCTTCACCATGTTGAGCAGGGACTGATCGAGCGAGGCCCCGACGCTCATCTCTCGAGTCACACGGCCGAGCTCTTCAGAGATCGGAGCAGTTGTGTTGCGGGCGACTGAATCGAGGGCTTGCGGGAGCGAATACCCGGCTTTGAGGCCGTTGGCGAGCAAGCTGAGCGTCTCAGGGAGCTGGCTGTTGAACCTCTTCAGGCGCCTGCCCTGGCGAAACTTCACCACGCGCATCGGAATCAAGTAGCCACCGACGGCGGAGACGATGAACTGTGGACCGAAGCCGAAACGAAGCAGGCCGACAAGCGCAAAAGCGAACAGGCAACCCAGCTGGATCAACACGAATTCGGACGACCGCAGCTTGATGTCGGCTCGCGCCAGGTGTTCCGCCAACGTGAGCCCGGTGCGCTTGAGACGTCTTCGGTTGGTGCGCTCGACGACACCCTGGAAAGACCTGTCGATCCGGTCGCGAAACCCTGTCGGCAGTGCGCGAGCGCCTCGCATGGGCAGGGTGCCCGGCTGAGGATTCGCGAAGCCTTCACTCTCTGTAGCCGGCATCGCGACGGCTGCAATTGCGACAAAGGCCCCGGCAGCCGCGATGATCGCGAAAAAGAGCATGAGCTGGAAGCTCAACCTTTGCCCCTGGCCATCAGGCCAATCTCGGGTGACGCCGGCTCAAACATCTCGACCGAAACGTGCTCGCCTCTCTCCTCGAAGTGCTGCAGGTGTACCGAGCGGTTACCGCAGGGATCGTGATACCCGGTCGCCCTGCCCTCATCGTCGACGCCCGTTTGCTTGAAATGAAAGAGCTCCTGGTAGCGAGGCTCGCCATCCTCGAGCCCCGTGATCTCAGCAATGCTCACGATTTTTCGAGTGCCACCGCGAAGCCTTTCCGCCTGCACGATGATGTCGATTGCGGAAGCAATTTGCTTTTGGATCGCCCTCGAAGGCAGGTCGGCTCCTGCCATCAGCACCATCGTCTCCAGGCGGTTCAGTGCGTCGTAGGGGCTGTTGGCGTGGACTGTGCTCATGGAACCCTCGTGTCCGGTATTCATGGCCTGCAGCATGTCCAGCGCTTCCCCGCCACGGCACTCACCGACCACGATGCGATCCGGCCTCATCCGCAACGAGTTGCGAACGAGGTCTCGGATCTCGACAGCGCCTTTACCTTCGACGTTCGGCGGCCTCGCCTCGAGTCTGATCACATGGGTCTGTCGAAGCTGCAGCTCGGCCGCGTCCTCGACTGTGACGATTCGTTCCTCGGCGGGGATGAACCCGGAGAGCACGTTGAGGAGAGTCGTCTTACCCGATGACGTCCCGCCCGAGACCAGGACGTTGAGCTTGGTTCTGACGGCGGCCTCGAGGAAACGCATCATCTCCGGCGTCGCGCTGCCCATGGCGATCAGGTCGTCAGGCTGCAGCTTGTCGCGGGAGAACTTGCGGATGGTCATGCAGGGACCGTCCAACGCGAGCGGCGGCAGCACGACGTTGACGCGCGATCCGTCTCTCAGGCGGGCGTCGCACATTGGCGAGCTCTCGTCGACGCGGCGGCCGATCGTGCTGACGATCCGGTCGATGACCTGACGGAGCTGGGTTGTGCTCTCGAACGTCACAGGGCTCAGGACGAGCCTGCCCTTGCGCTCGACGAAGACCTGCTTTGGGTGGTTGATCATGATTTCGGAGATTCCGTGGTCCTCCAGCAACGATTGCAGCGGGCCAAGGCCGATCACGTCGTCAAGCAGCGAATCGATGAGGTTGCCGTACTCGAGCTTGTTCAAGCCCAAGGCATGGTCGCGGAGGTAGTCATCGGCGACTGTGGCGAGCTTGGTCCGCACCCCCTCTCGGTTGCTGATGTCGATGTCGTCGGCATGCCGTTCGACAAGCAGCTTGTGAATGGCGGCCTTTGTTTCGGTTATGACCTGGGGTGCCCGCTTTGCAGCGTCGACCTGACCTGCCGGCTCGGGGACCACCGCCTGTGTCCGGTTTTGGTCGCCACGAGCCGGCGCCATGACCTTCAGTCCCGGCTTGGCCGCCTGGCCATCATCCGAGCCGGCGCCATCGCCGCGCCGCTCGGCGAGCCGATTCATGAGCGTCACCTGGCGCCCCCAGTCTTGACAAGGCGCAGCGCGCGAGCTGCCGCATACCGGGTGCTCGGGTGGGGGTCATAGAGGGTTTCTTGGAGCTCCGGCAACCACGAACGATCGCCGATCTCGCCCAAGGCCCGGGCTGCGGCTTTTCGAACTCGCCAGGATCGGTGGGCCAGAGCACTTCTGAACTCGGGTCCGGGTTCGGGATTGGCGATCAACCCTAGTCCTCGGACGGCGGTCGCCCGCTCTCGCTCGGTGCCTTCGGCTGCGAGGCGGCGGAGAGCCTCAATGCCTGAGCGGCGACCTCGGAGTCCGACAGCGGCCGCGAGCTGGGCTCGCACTGTCGTGTTCTGAGGCAATCGCATGCAGGATTCGAGGTACAGGTCAGGAGCGGCCCGGCTCAACTCGATGACGAGCCTGCTCGGCGGGAGCCGCCGGGTGCGAAGCGCGGCGAGGAGGAGGTCTGCGCTGCGGGTACCCCCAATGCGCCCAAGGGCCCTTGCGGCAGTCCGCCTCACCGGCCGCTCCGACGCATTCAGGTGCATTCCCAGCCACGGCACTGCTGAGTCAAGGCGCAGAGCGCCGGCCAGGTGTGCGCACCGCTGGCGTCGGCGCGTGTCATCGGCCAGCAGCCCGTCCATAAGCTTGTCGACCGCGCCGGATGACTTGAGCACTCTGACCAGGCGAGCCAGGGTCGGCGAGCCTGCGGGCAGGGTCCGCGTCACCGCGAGGACGACGGAACCAGGGTCGAGGTCGGCGTCGCCGAGGTCGATTAGGAGAGTGCTCGCCGCCCCACTTGCAACTGCACGAACGTTCCGAGTGAGCTTTGATCTCTTCAGGGCAATTTGGAGTGGCCGAACCAGCGTGTTGGGGGATTTCATGAAAGGTCCTCAATTCCGTCAGCGGCCGCCGGCTGCGCGACTCGTTCCGATGCCGCCCCGTCGGCGATGGCCGCGAGAGGTTGGGACGATTCCAGTCGGCGGGCGAGAGCTTCGACTCCTTTGGTCACCTCGCTCTTCGGGTCGGTGAGGCTGAGGATGCTACCGTGCAGCGCCGCCTCGTCAGGTCGGGAGCCGTCGAAGAGCACCTCGACGTCAACCGGCTTTCCGAGCATGCGCTCCAGGCTCGCGCGATGGACCGCAGGCTTTGCGGTCCTGTGGTTCAACAGGACGCTCACCTCGTCCGGCGGCACGCCAAGTGTTACGAGGATCTCCAGCGCATCTGCGGACGCCTTGACCGCTGAAATTTCTGGCGTTACTACGAGCACGACGTGTTGTACGTGGTCGACGACCGCCAGCACGGTCTCGCTGAGAGCTACGCCAAGGTCAACGATGACGTAACGGAACGATCTCCGAAGGACGCTGATGGTCCGCGCGAGCAGCTCCGGCGTGACGAGGTCCGCCTCCTCCGGCTTGAGGGCGCCTGGAAGGATCATCGGGCCCCCCGCGTGATACAGCACCGCACTCAGCAGCACCTCTTCGAAGGCTTCCGATGGGGTTTGCGCCGCTCGCGCGAGGCATGTCGTTGGCACCAGGTTGGCAAGCAGCGCTGCATGGTTGTATGGCAGGTCAAGGTCCAGGAGCAGGACTTGGCCGGGGTACCGGCGGGAGAGGGCACCGACCAGGTTAAGCGCCACGGTTGTCCCGCCGGAACCGCCCTTCGGTGAATAGATTGCGACCACCGGCGCCTCGCCCAACAGCACGCCCCAGCTGGCCTGGGCGGTAGTCTCCGCGAAGGTCGCTTTACGTTGCTGCGCCAATCGCGATAGCTGAGCGATCTCAGGAGAAGATTGGGACATCACTGCGAAAAGGCTCGTTCGGTCCAGCGCGAGCAATTTGCAGTCCGCCAGCGCGACCGCTGAAGTTTGATGTGTCTCGTTGAGCACGCACGCGGCCTCTCCGAAGAAATCGCCCTCGGCAAGAACCGCTACGGCAACCCGATGTCCAGCAGCGCGCTCAATCGCGAGCTGGCAGCGTCCCTCCGCAATGAAGAAAATGCAATCGCCAGTCTCGCCCTGCGATGTGATCAACGAGCCTTTCGGGACGCGCAAGGTCCTCAACCGGCGCGCAAGCGACCTCAAGATCCCATCGGGCATCGAATAGAAAACTGAGGCCGCCCCGAGCACCTCGAAGGCGGCCGCGATCTCCGAAGGAGATGGGGACTTGGTGCCCCGGCGCTTGCGGCGAGGCGGTCCTGCGAACTCCGACGGCGCGACCGAGCGCAGCGTTGCGCGGCGGGGTGTGCGCTCCCAACTCGGCGCGGCCGGCAGGTCCAGGTCGGCGACCTTCGACTCCACCTAACCCTTTGTGAAATTCCAGCGCGAGTTCACTTGCGCAGGTCCAACCACGCTGGGCGCGACGGTTGGAGGGCACGACGCGTCCGCTGCGGCCGGGGTTATCGCGTAATCCTTGTTTGAAAGCAAGACGTACTTCAGGCTTGCGTTGTTGATGAACCAGTCGATGAACTGGGCATCGCATTCGGAGACAACAATCGTCAGGCTCGACGAGACTCCCTGCTGCTGCCCGGTCTTCGGCCCAACAGTGGGGGGACCAACCCTGATGACCCTGACCGATGTGAATACAGTCCGCGTCACCATCCCCGTGTCACGGGTATCGATTACCTGGCCCCTGTAAACGAGCAGCAGCTTTGTGTTCACCGAGGCGATAACGTTGATGTAGTCCCCAGCCGCGACGTAGCCGGCCACCCCCTGGAGCTCGTTCGTTGGGACAGTGATCGCCACGAAACCCTGTGGGATCGGCAAGTACGACGAGACCGCCTGGTCGATCTGGTCAGGAGATGCCGCGATGACGTTCTGGCTGAGGACCTGTCCTCTGAAGATGGTGACCAGCGCGGTGTTTCCGACAAGATCGGCCATCCTGACTATCGCGTGCGGCGGAAGAGCGGCAGCGGGAACCTGGCTGACTGTGACAGAGGAAGCGGTGATCGGTTCGCGCGGCTGGATGTCTCGCAGGGCAACCACGGCTGAAACCTGGCGGGTGGCGGAGTTGCCGGCCGCCAGCACCACACCCACAACGAACACTGCGACGAAAGCGAAGATCGCCATGCCTGCGCCGATCACGAAAATCAGCGTGCGTCTGGACTTCTTGGCGCGCTGTGGTTGAAATTGCACGGGGGCTACTGCCACGCCACATCTCCCGAGTGGTTACCGGCGCGTAGAGCAGACAATTGTTGAACCAAAGATTTCGACCTCGATTTCACGAGCCTTGTGGGTCCCACGCCCAGCTAAGCCGAGAATAGGCATTCAAAGGTTCGATGTATCTCGGACATTCGTCCTACTGCACCCAGGACACATGACGCTCGCCGGGGGTTGCCTTAGCGGGGTTCGTTCACCGCCAGGCGGGTTTCCGAAGTCCACCGGCTTCCGTCCCAGTGCTCGCTCATCGCCATTGCGTCACCCTCATATGACGATGGCAAGGGCACCGTTGCGCGCCTCAGGACGAGCGTTCCGGCCAGGTAGTCATGGAGTGCGCGCTTGCCAGGCGTGAAGGCGGCCATCAACCACCCAAACATCAAAGCGAGGGTGGAGATGACCTTGGCCCAGTACCTGATGCTGGCGCGCCGGAAGTCGATGGGATCCCCCTCGCGGTCGGTCACATAGATGCCGAGAGCCAGCTTGCCGACGGTGGCCTGCGCCGGGGAGCTCTCGAGCAGCGAGAAGTAGGCCCACGCAACAAGGACGCTCACTGGGAACACATTCACCTGTGCTTGCAAGTCTCCGGGTGCGACAGTTTGGACGAGGATCGTGATCGTGCCCTGAACAGCCCCCAAAAGCAGGCCATCAATCAGGTAGGCGGCAAATCGTCGCCAGAATCCTGCGTATGGATGACCTCTCGAGTTGGACATCGGCAAGGTCTCCACGCGCTCGCCGAGGATGGTACGAGGCGCCTTGGAGGGCGACAACCCGGACATCCGTCCCGACTGGTAGGGGTATATGTCCCGGGAGCAGACCCCGGGGGTCGTTAGTTGATCAGGCGGGCGGCGGGTGGGGCGGGTGCGTAGTTGGGGTTGAAGTCGATGCCGACCGCTGCCGAGCCCGAGACCTTGGCCTCGTAGCAGATGACCTGGCCGGCCAGCGGCGAGCGGCTGCCGCCGCTGATGTCCCAGGTAGCCGAAGGCGAGTAGATAGTGCCGATGAACTGGGTCGAGGCGCCGCCGTTCATCGAGTTGGAGCAGAAGCTGCCGGGCACCTGGTAGATGACGATCCAGTTGAACTGCTCGCCCGCGAACACATAGGTGGCGCCCTGGGCGTTCTGGTCGAAGCAGGAGCCGTTGGGGAAGTAATACTGGACTGCGCCAGGCGTCACCTTGGAGGTCGCGCAAGGCACGAGCGGGTCGCCGGGGTTGGGCGAGACCACGCAGTAGTTCTCGTTCGCCACGTCGCCACCCGTGTATGGCGGGTACTGCAGGCTCATCGGTGCGTTCTCCTGCGACAGCAGGCCGGCCGGCGGCGGGCAGCTGCTGAAGCACTGTGGCGGGGTCTCGTCGTCGGGCACCTGGCAGAGCTGCGTGCGCACCTGCGCAAAGCAGAGGTTGGTCGGCGTGAGGCTGTTGTACGTGATGTCGCAGATCGAGACGGTGGCCATGCCGCACGGCCAGCCGCCAGATCCCAGCAGGAGGGCCTTGTTCGGTCCATTGGGGTAGGGCCCTGTTGGGTTGGCGGGGGGAGCTCCGACCCATCCGGGGGCGTTGAACCGGCCCACGAACGAGAAGTTGTTCTGGTTGCCGTCGCACCCGTTGGGGTTGATGTACACGTTGTAGTACTGCGCGCCAGGAGCGTTCTGAGTGATGTTGACCATGATCCCCTGGTTGCTCGCGTCGGCAGTGCTGACTGCCTTGCAGGTGGACGGCGCGCTCTCGCGCCGGCAGCCAGGTGAGGCGAAGCAGGGGTTCGGGGCGATGTTGGGGTCGAGGAACTGGTCGTACCTGACCGAGGTCAGCTCGATGCCCCAGTTGCCGGCGCCGCCCTGGTGCTTCATGGGGAAGCCGGGGGCGGCGATGGCTGCCACGTTGAAATGGCCGGCGCAGCCGGTCCCGTTCATGTTCCAGAACTGCGGGTTGGCGATTGCAGTCGTTCCTGGCGCCGTTGCGCTGCCCTCGTCAGGCGCCCTCAGCTCGTTGGACAGAAGGCTTCCGGTCGCGTCCGACTTGTAGTCGGCCAACCATGTGTAAACGCCGGGGTCGAGGAAGGCGCAGCTGGCCGATCCGCCGCTGAGATGGAAGTTGCCATACCGGCCTGGATACATCTCGGTCCACGTCGTTCGGTTGTCCTGGTTGTAGCCCTGCCCAAGCGGGTAGTAGGGCACCGAGGGGGCCAGGTAGCCGGGGTCGGGCAGGGATGGCGCCGGCACGACAGCGGTTCCCTGTATGTCGCCAGGGTTGCACGGCGGTGCGTACGGGATGAAGCCGGGCGTGCTGTTGTAGCAGAAGTACTGCGCCACGCTGCAGTTCGACCCGGCGGCTCCGTAGCAGTTGCCGGCTTCGTGAAGGTTGGAATCGATGCACGCGGTGCCGTTCGAATAGACGTCACCGAGCACGGTCAGCTGAGCGGCGCCGGTGAGCACGAGCGCACAGTTGCCGTTGCTCAGCGTCAGCAGCGCAGGCGTCTGCCGCTGGTTGCCGACGATCGCGGTCGCTGTGGCATTGATGGTGACAGCCGTCGGGCCACCGAATATCTGCATGAACGCCAAGGGCAATCCGTGGGTGGTCGAGAGCGTGAACTGGTAACCGTTGAACTGGGTGTTGGTGGCGACGATGGTGAGCTGGTAACCGGCCGCCCACCTGACCACCTCTGTGTCCTGCTGAAGGTTGCTGTTGACCCCGACAAAAACTGTAGTCAAGGTGTCCGAAGACGGCGCGTTGTAGAGGTGCAGGTTGGCAGCGTAGATCTGCTTCGCCTGCGGCAGCGCGCTGCCGTAAAGGTTCTGATAGTTCTCGTACCAGTCGCCGGCCGAAAGAGCGGCGGCGTCGACGGCGGCCTGCTGGTCGCGCCTGTCGACGTAGGCCCGGCCCGAGTCGATGGCCAGGCCAAGCATGGCAAACAACACAAGGATCAGCAGGGCGATGAGCACGATCGCCTGGCCTTCCTGGAGGCGCCTTTCGGCGTTCTTCATCCGAAGCTCATGCCCGGCAAATGACACCTGGGTCTTTCCGCGCCTTGGGCGCGTAGACCTCGGAGCACGTCTAGTTCGAGTACTCGGCACGGTAGACCGCATATGCAGTGATGACGATCCGATTGCCCACTACTTGCTGGATGATCGGAGTGATTGGCTGAAAGTTGAACCAGAGCGTCACCTTGATCGGCTCGTTGCCGACCGCGGGAGTGATTGTGTTGCAGCCCGGACCCGGCGCCGGCAGCGTGCCGAGTCCGCCACGCGGTCCGTTCGGGACGCCGTTGCCCGCCGCGCTCGGATCGGTGACGAAAATCCAGCCCGTGTTGGACGGAGGCAGCTGAGGCGAGCCCACCGGGTTGCCGCCATTGGGGATCGGGCCGTTGGGGCACGGGTTCGCGAGCACTTCGCTCACCGCGTGCACCTGGACCGCCGTCGCAACGTCGGCATCAGTCGGCCACGTGTGAGTGGCTCCGTTCGGGTCGATGAAGTACGAAGCCCTCACTGCGACGCGTGCGCCCTCGTTGGCCGCCTGCTGGAGCGTGATGTAGAAGTAAAGGCCGCGGCCGAAGTCGATGATCCCGAAGGTGATCAAAAGGATCACGGGGGCGATCAATGCGAACTCGGTGATGCCCTGCGAACGCTGTCCGTTGCGGAGCCAGGCCAGAAGTCTTTGCTTCACGGCTGGCCCTGGATTGTGAAGTGCTCGTTGTAAACGACCGCGATGCCGTTGCCGAACATGTTCTGGAGGAAAGGTGTAATGAGCGCGAAGTTCATCACCATTGAAACGTTGACGTCCCCGAGCCGCCACGACGCGTCGAGGGGATGCGCCGGCAACGTGCCTGTCTGCATGCCCCCCCCTGGGAACGTGTAACAGATATAGACGTACACCTGACCGGTGCTCGGGGGCGTAGCCGCCGCGGCGTAGGGCTTGTTATTGAAAAGGTTGCCATCGGTAGGGGACAGGCACCCTGCAGTCTTCACCTGGGTTGGAATCGGCAGGTTCGTACCGTTGAAGCCCGCGCCAGCCATGGCCTGGCTCACGGCAAGCATGATGTCGTCGTCGTCGAGGTACTTGTTGCTCCGGGTGGCGGTGTCGAACCAGGCGCCATGCCTTGCGCCCTCCCTGGCCGCCCCCTGGAGGTTCACCGAGTAGTAGAAAGCCCGCGACAGGTCGAGCAGCCCCATGAGCAGCAGGATGAGCACCAACGAGGAGATCGCAAACTCCACCAGGGACTGTCCCCGCTGCCGCGCAGGCGAGGAATTCCGAGTGGAAATGCGAGTTTGAACGCCCTGAGCCATCATGTGGTTGCGTTATTCAAACCGATCGAACGTTTGGTTGCAGCATGTGTATTCGAATAACGGACTGGGGGCGGTTTGCAGTCGCTCGGAGATTTTACGTAGCCGCTGGGGCGGATTTGCCTCATATATCGAGCCGGTGACTGCGAAGCCTGACAGCCGGACGGACACTCGCCGCTGGCAGGATGTCCGTGCTCGGGCGATGGACGCCAAGTTCGACGCCGACCGCCGCCGCGTGGGCGAGAGGGTGGCGGTCAGCTTCCGGTGGTTGTTCCTCATCGTCCTGGCTGTGCTGAACAACGTGACCACCGTGACCAGCGCCGAAGCCCGCGGGACGGTTGACATCCTCCTCGGGGCGTGGGCGGTCATGAATGTGGTCGTGAACATCCTGCTCGCCCGGGGGTACCAGCCGGGAAAGCAGTTCAGCTTGAGCACGATGTCACTGGATATTTTCTTTGCCACAGGATTGGTCTACCTGTCTGACGGGTTTTCCAGCCCTTTCTTTCTCGCCCTCTTTCTTGCCGTCATCACCAACGCCGTCCGCTTCGGCGCCGCCGCCTGCGTCGTCTCGGCGCTGGTCATCTCCTTCATCTATCTATTTGTGGGCGGCTCGTTCACGCCCGCCAACTTCACCACCGACCCGAACGCGACCATCGGCAAGGTCTTCCTCTTCCTGGTGGTGGCCCTGGCCACCGGATACATGACTCGGGAGCTCGAACGCGAGCGGCGGCAGGCGGTGGAGCGGGCAGCCCAGGCGGACTCGCTGCGAGAGCTCAGCGTGACGATGGTCAGCGACACCGACATAAAGGATGTTTTCAACGTTGTCGTCAACCATGCGGTGCAAATGACGCTCGCCGATCAGGGGAGCCTCATCCTCGCGTCGCAGGACGGTTTCGACGTCGCGGCGAGTGCCCCCGACAGTGAGGCGGCTGCTGCGGTGCCCGACTTTGACGAGGAGAACCTGGCCCAGGTGGCGCGCACCGGCGAGGCCGCGTTTGGCGGGGACCGCCGGTCTCTCGTAATCCCCATCGCCTCGGGCGACGGAGTGACAGCGCTGCTCAACCTGACCCGCCTCAAGGGGACCTTCACCAATCAGGACCTCTTCTCGGTCGCAGCCCTCTCCGGCAGCTCGGCGGTGCCGCTCGCCAACGCGCTCCGCTTCCATCGCAGCACCCAGGAGGCGACTACCGACGGCCTGACCGGGCTGTCAAACGTGCGTGAGTTCCGGCGCCGGCTGGCCGCCACATTCGCCAGGCCGAACAGGCGAGCGGAAACGTTCTCGGTGGTCCTCGTCGATTTCGACCACTTCAAGTCGGTCAACGATGAGGTCGGCCACCAGCACGGCGATCTCGTGCTCCAGCTCGGAGCCAGGATCGTGCGGTCGGTAGCGCGCGGCCAGGACCTGGTCGCCCGGTATGGCGGTGACGAGCTTGTGATCTTGTCCACTGACACCAACGCAGTTGGCGCTCAACGCATGGCGCGCCGCATGATCGAGGCGGTTCATGAGGCCGCGATCGCGACCACCCCTGGCAACCACCTGACTTTCAGCATTGGCGCAGCCACCTACCCGGATGACGCGCTGACGGCGGCCGAGCTGGTGTCCGCGGCCGACCAGGCTCTCTACCTGGCCAAGCGTGAGGGCAAGGACCGAGCCTGCACTTTCGCCCAGCTGGTGACCGAGCTGGAGCTCGATGACTCGAGCCTGTTCGCGATGCTCACCGATGCAGGTCCGCAGATGGTCGGGGCTGTCGCGCATGCGGTCGACCATCGAAGCCCGCTCACGCAGGGCCACTCGAGCCGCGTCGCGATCATCGCCGACGCGGTCGGCCGGCGATCAAGCCTTCCGATCAGCCGGCTCGAAGACGTCAGGACTGCAGCTTTCCTCCACGACGTCGGCCACATGACAATGACTGCGGGTCAAGGCTTCGAGGTGCCCGGCCACGCGGAGGCAGGCGAAAAGATCCTGCACCGGGCAAAGTTCCCAGCCGAGGTGTCGGCGTCCGTACGCAGCCACCACGAGCGATGGGACGGGACCGGCAAGCCTGACGGGCTGTTCGGCGAGAAGATTCCGCTCGGCGCGCGCATTATCGGCGTGGCCGAGAGGTTCGAGGCCATGACGGCCGGCCGCGGCGGCGAACGCCTTTCGGCTCAGGCGGCGCTCCAGCGGGTTGCCGAGGGCTCAGGCTCAGAGTTCGATGCCGCGTTGGTCGAAGCGCTTGGGCGTGCCGTCCGAGATGGGACTCTCGACCTGGTAACCCCAGACCTGTCGCTGCCTGTGACCCCGCAACCGGTTGTCGACCTTGCGCCGCAGCCGCAGCCTTCGCTGCTCTAGGCCTGGTGCATGCTCCGGCATGCGTTCCTGAGCGGCTTCCACAACAGCCAGGGCAAGCAGGGGGTCGCGCCGCCTCCATTCGAACAACCTCGCGCGAGCAACTGAAACCCTGACGTCCTCGGAAGCTCTTGCCTCGAGCCATCCAAGAAGGCTGTCGGCCGCGTCGATGGAGCCTCGCCGAATGAGGCGCCGTGCCATCAGGAGGCCGGCAGTCGCCGCCGCCTCGCCCTGGGCGAAGCCTGTGGCGTTGCGAAGCGCCCGCCAGCCGTCGGCTCGTGCACCGCGGCGATAACGGTGGCGGCCGAGCGCCAGCCAATCCGCTGCATCCATGCCCGTGTCGCCGCCGTGGAGGCGGCGCAGGAGGCGAGAGTGCAGGTAGACAAGGCTGATCACGTCGAGCCGGTTGTGCTCGAGGGCCCCTTCCAGCATCGTGCTGACCCCCCGGCGTAGATATTCGAAGTAGGCATCTGGGACGAGGGCGCTCGCGATCGGGTCCTCGCGCTCGTAGCCAAGGAGGCGCTCCTCGACCGAGCGCAGGTTGCAGCTGTCCAGGCGGTGCTTGTACAGCGCCCTGACCAATGTGAGCAGGTCGACGTGTGTATGGAACGCAAGGTCACCGGGCATCCGTGCCATCACCCAGCGGGTCCGCAGCACAGGCAGATCGAACGAGCTGCCGTTGAAGGTGGCGACTGCGTCAGCCGGCTCCATCTCGGCCGCGAGGGCGTGCAAGAAAGCCGCCTCCATGCCCTGCTGTGGCAGGAAGACCTGCGCCACGCGCAGCCCGCAATCGATGGGCCGCGCGACGGCGGCGGCGAACACGTAGGTTCCGCTTCCCCCCGAGAGTCCCGTGGTCTCCGTGTCGATGTATGCGACCGAGCCCGGGTCGGGCTCCAGCGCCGGGAGTGGAATTACGTCCTGCCGTACGGCAGCATCACCGAATGGCGTTGGCAAGAGCTCGAAACCGCGCGGCAGCTCGCGTTCGAGTTGCACACGACGATGCCGTGGAGCGCCTAAACGGGTAAGGCGCTCGCGGAGAGCAATTTCAGGCATGCCTCCTTGGCTCCATCGACGAGATGCAGGGGACCGATGCAGGAAGGACAGCCCGCCAGGCACTGACAGTCCCGCACGAGCGCGGCGGCGTGCTCGAGGAGCTCACTGTGGAGCTCGTACATACGCTTCGCGTAACCGACCCCGCCGGGGTACATCTCGTAGACGGTCACTGTCGGAAGCCGGGTGGTCACTGAGCGCACCTCGGCGACTGAGCCGAGGTCTCGTGGGTCGCACATCAGACGCAGGCTCGCCACGTGGCGCAGCGAATGGGCCATCCCCTGCAGGCCGGCTTCCCTTTCCGGGGTCCCCGCGAAATCGCCAGATTTCGTGGGGTGGTCCAGCGTTTCGCGACCGAGCGAATGCCAGAGTCCCCCGTCTACGGTGATCCAATAGCCGGTCGTGTGCAGGGTCTGCTCAGGCAGGTGAATTGGACCGGAGCCGATGTTCTCGTGGGTGTGAAAGCGGATCTTCTTGAACATGCTCGCGAGGGCTGTGATCTTCAGCTCGCCGTGGCTTCGTGAAAGACCTTCGGAATCAGGACCGTCGAACGTGTCGAGCACCTGCACAGTCACGGCGGCCAGCGCGTCTGTGTAGTAGTCGACCTCCACCGGGTGCACGTAAGCCTTCTTTTCCTCCCAGTCGAGGCGCTCGACATGGAACTGCGCCCCTTCATGGAGGTAGACGGCCTCCTCGTGCAAGAGCACAGGGGCAGTGAACTGGTCCATCTCACCGATGACCCTGGGTCGCGGCTGCGATGTGTCGATGATCACAACGTTGTCGGCGGCGATGCGACGAAGGTGGATCTCGTCAGCTGGAAAGGCCTGGCGGCTCCAGAACCAGCGGCCCGCCGACCGCGAAGCCGAGCCGTCCTCCTCGAACAGCTCCAGCAGCTCACGCACGTCGGCCCGGCCAAGGCGTTCCTTATCTTCAAAAGGCAGCTCGAACAGTCCGGCTTGCAGGTGACCCGCAAGCAGCAGGAGATTGTCGGGATCGATGAGCCCCTCCTCGGGATCGGCGCTGAGGAAGTACTCGGGGTGCCGAACTATGAACTGGTCAAGCGGTGAGCTGGAGGCGACGAACACGCCGATCGACCCGGACCGCCTTCCCGCTCTTCCAAGCTGCTGCCAGGTTGACGCGATCGTGCCCGGGTAACCGACGAGGATCGCCGTCTGCAAGCTGCCGATATCGATGCCGAGCTCAAGAGCGTTGGTGCTGACCACGCTCGTGATTTCGCCGCTGCGCAGCCCTGCTTCGATCTCCCTGCGGTGCAGCGGCAGGTATCCGGCCCTGTAACCACGCACGCGCTGAGAAGCGTCGAGTCGTGGCGCCAGGTCCTGGCGCAGGTAGCTGAGCATCACCTCGACCTGAAGGCGGCTGCGACAGAAAACGATCGTTTGCACGCCACCCCTGATCCAGGGCGCCGCGATGCGACGCGCCTCGAGCATTGAGCTGCGGCGCACACCCGTCTCGCGATTTAGCAGCGGCGGGTTGTAGAAGATGAGCCGTCGCTCTCCGCGAGGCGCTCCGTTGCGCTCGACGAGCTCGATGTTCTCCTCCTCAAGCAACCTCCGTGAAAGCTGCAGAGGGTTCGCGATGGTCGCAGACGCGCAGATGAAGGTGGGGCTCGATCCGTAAAAAGCACAGATTCGTTTGAGTCGCCGGATGACATTGGCGACCTGACTGCCAAACAGTCCGCGGTAGGTGTGCAGCTCGTCGATGACGACGAAATCGAGGCTCGAGAAGAGCCGGCGCCAGCGTGTGTGATGAGGGAGGAGGCCCGCATGCAGCATGTCCGGATTGGTCATGACGATGTGCCCAGCCTCTCGGATCGCTGTGCGGCGTCCGGGGGAAGTGTCGCCGTCGTACGTGTCAACGCGCAGGTCGATGGGCAGTCCGTGTTTCAGGGCGCTGAGCTCGGCCAGCTGGTCTTGCGCAAGTGCCTTCGTCGGAAACACGTAAAGAGCACGTCGATCAGGTCTCTCCAGGAGGCGCTGGAGGACCGGCAGGTTGTAGCAGAGCGTCTTTCCGCTCGCCGTTGGTGTGACCACCACGAGGTGCCGGCCGCTGCGAACCGCTCTGTAGGCCTCAGCCTGGTGTGAATAGAGTCGCTCGATGCCCCGGTCGGCGAGAGCGCGCGCCAGCTCGGGCCGGAGATCGTCGGGCAGCGGGGCGAATCGAGCCTCTGCCTCAGGGATCACGTGATCGAGGGTCACGTCGCCATGAAAGTCGGCGGCAGTGAACCGGGGAAAGCCCTGCATGGTGCGCCAGGGACGTTAGACGAACATTCGTTCGGAGTCAAGCCGACACCGAGAAATGGGTATTTCGGCGGCTCCGCTTGTCTTTATTTCTCGACTGGCGTGAGAACCACGTGGTCGAGGAGGGAAACGTTGAGAAAACTATTGAGCGGCGCCGGCGCCGCGATAGTCGTCAAGGCCCTTACCGGGTTCGCGGTCGCTGCGCTGGCTGCGACAGCCGCCGGCGCGGCGGCCGAAGCGACGATCACAGGCAGCCTCAACCCCGATGACTGGGGTCAGCAGGTCAAGAAGCAGGTGGCGGCGTGCAAGGCAGAGCTCGAAACCGGCGAGCACGGCATCGGCGCCTGCGTCAGCGCGTTCGCCAAGCAGCACGGAAAGCTCGTCTCAGGTGAGCACCGTGCCAGCGGGGCGCGTCTCAACCATGGCAACGGCAACGCCAATGGCCACAGCAAGGACAAAGGCAAAGGCAAGAGCCAGAGCCAGAGCCACGGCCAGCCCGGGCACAAACCCGACCACACGGCAGTCGTTTCGTCAGCGGAGACCTCGGACGACTAAAAGCTAGATCTCTTCCTCAAGCGGGGGCTGGGCGGCAAGGCTCGGCCCCCCAACTTTCGGCAGCTGGACTTTCCATCGTTGGCCTTCGACCGTATCTGTGACGGTGACGCCCGCCGCGGCCAGGTCGTCTCGCAGCTCATCAGACCTCGCAAAGTCCTTGGCGGCTCGCGCTTTTTCACGACTGACAAGCAGCTCCGCGGCGCCCGGGGGCAGGGCCACCACGCTCGGCGCGCTCCTGTCGAGGTCGAGGCCGAGCACGCTGTCCCAATCGCGCAGCAACCGTGCCTTCTCTGCCGGAGGAATCGTGGAGTGGGCAAGCCCCGCGACCAGCGCCATCGCCGCCGGCAGGTCGAGGTCGTCGGCGATCGCCGCCCTGAATCGTGCTTCGAGCGCAGCCGCCTCGGGGACAGGTGTGGCCGGAGCACTCTTTGTTCGGGACCAATCGGCGAGCCGTTCCCTCAGGTTGCGGAGCGCGTGATCGGCGCCGGCAAGACCCTCGGTGCTGAAGCTCAGCTTGGTCCGGTACTTGGCCTGCAGGGCGAGATACCGAAACGCGAGCGGGTCGAACCCCTGTTCTTCGAGCTCCCGAATCCGAAAGAAGTTACCGGCCGACTTGGCCATCCGCGTGCCTGCAAGCATGAGGAGGCCGCCGTGCATCCAGCCGCTCACCACCTGGTGACCGGTGACCCCTTCCGACTGGGCGATCTCAGCCTCGTGATGTGGAAAGACATTGTCCGCGCCCCCCGAATGGATGTCGAACCTGTCGCCGAGGAGCGCCATCGACATCGCTGAGCATTCGATGTGCCAGCCCGGGAAACCGGGTCCCCACGGGCTGGGCCACACCTGCAAGCGGTGCTCGCCGGCAGCTTTCCAGAGCGTGAAGTCGCCGGGATGATGCTTGCGCGGATCGACCTCGCCGCGCGCGCCCGCGAGCAGCTTATCGGTGCTGTTGCGCGAGAGCTTGCCGTAGGCGGGAAAGCTGGCGATCTCGTAGTAGACAGTGCCGCCGACCTCGTAGGCGTGTCCCTTGTCGATCAGCTTTGCGATGAGGTCGATCATCTGCGGGATGTAGTGGCTGGCCTGCGGGTATTCAGCCGCCGGGCGGATGTTGACACGGGCGGCGTCCTCTCGGAACGCCTGCGTGTAAAAGGCGGCGATTTCTTCCGGGGACTTCTTCTCCAGGCGCGCGGAGACCAGCATCTTGTCCTCGCCACGGTCGAATGTGTCGTCGACGAGGTGGCCGACATCGGTGATGTTCATCACCTGATGGGTCCGGTAGCCGAGATACTCGAGCGTCCGGCAAAGCAGGTCTGGCAGCATGAAAGTCCGCAGGTTGCCGATATGGACGTACCGATACACGGTCGGCCCGCAGGAGTAGATCCGCACCACGCCTGCCCCGACCGGCGTGAGCGTTTCCTTGGTGCGCGTGAGCGTGTTGTAGAGCCGGACCGCGGCAAGATCGTGCAAGCCGAATCTCAGTGTCCCACTCCGGAGGCTCAACCGAAATGCCAGGGGCAGCGCTGCGCGGTGCCCGTGGCACCCTGCGGGTTCATCCGGCTAGGCGCCCGATCTCCGCGTTGCCGGCTGCGCTACTCGCTTACAGGTCTATCGACATGCGCGCTGTGTTGCTCGCCCGGCGCCTTGAGCTCGGGCGCCGATCCGGCGACTTTCGGCCGATCCTCCGGAGCAGGACACTAAGCTGCCAGAGTGAGGGCTCACCGATTGGGCATCGACGCGAGCGCCAAGGACGTGGTCGGACGCGTGCTCGTCCACGACCTGGGTCCAGACTTGAGGAAGGGAACTGTCCTCACTGCAGACCACCTCGCGCGCGTCAGGCAGGCAGGCGATGTGCATGTCGTCGAGCTGGAGCCTGGCGACCTCCACGAAGACGACGCCGCGCAACGCCTGGCCGCCGCGCTATCCAGCCAAGGGCTCACCTTCACGCCTCCGGTGCAGAGCCAGACAAGGCTGACCGCAGCGCATCGCGGTCTTGTGCGCGTGAAAGCTGACCTGGTCGACGCAATCAACGCGTTGGGCTACATCTCGGTCTTCACGTTGATGGACGGCCAGGCGGTGGCCGAAGGCGAGGAGGTCGCGGGTTGCAAGGTCACGCCGGTTGCAGTGCCCGGCAACCTGGTCGCCGCCGCGGAGCAGATGTGCCGGGAAAAAGGTCCAGTTGTTGAGCTGCTTTCTTTTCAGCCTCTGCGAACTTTCGTGGTTGCCACCGAGCGCCTCAAACCGAAAGCGCGTGACCTTTTTCGCGCCGCGGTGACTGCCAAGCTCGGGTGGTATGGCGCGGAAGTGCTTGCGGTGCGCGAGGTTGCCCGTACACCGGAGGCGGTGGCGGCCGCGTATCAGGAGGCAACCGACCTGGGCGCGCAGCTCGTCCTGTTCGCGGGTGCCTCAGCCATCGACCCCCTGGACCCGGCCTACGCGGAGCTGACGAGCGCCGGCGGCCAGCTTCTCCAGCTGGGCGCGCCGATGCACCCTGGCAGCATGCTGTGGCTGGGGAAGCTTGGCGACGCCGCGGTGGTCGGCGTTGCATCCTGCGCCGGCTTTGGCCGATCCAGCTCGCTCGACCTTCTTCTTCCTTTTGTCTTCGCTTACGGACGTGCCGACGCCGGCGACCTGCTTCGGTTGGGCCACGGAGGGCTTATCGAGTCGGCGGCCGGCCGGCGGTTCCCGCCTTACTCATGACGAAAGCACGCGGGAAGGACAACCCGGCCTGGCGGCCACGTCAGGATCCAATTTTGATTATTGGCATCGTCAGCTCTGGCCAGGCAGATTCAAGCATCGCTTCGAGGTAAGCGTCGACGGCCTTCACCAGTGGCGCGAGCCTCACACTCTGGTGGGCGGGTAGATAGGGTCGAAGGTAGTCAGCTCCGCTACGCCATTTGTTGACAGCGCCCCGCCGGTTGTGGCGGGTGTAGTGCAGGCAGCCTGCCGCGACCTGGATCAGGCCTTTGTAGAACCCAGAGTCCGGGCCTTTGCGGTCAGGCATCCAGTCCGCCTCCCAGGCCTCGTGCGCTTCCCAATAGCTTCCCCTGTTGAAGAGCTCGATCCCATGCTCGAGGCCGGTTGTCATTGACCGGCCCGCGATAATCGGCAAATGGCAGACGCCACCACTGAATACTCCCGAGTCAACCTTTCAAGCGACCCCATCTACGGATACCTTCGCATCACGAAGGGAGGGTCGGGCGGCGTGCCAGGAGATGTGGCCGAGCAGGACCTTGTCGACTCCGCATGGCTTCAGCGTCTGCGCCGGATCCACCAGCTGCAGAGCGCCTGGTGGGTATTCGCCACCGCCGAGCATTCGCGTTTCCAGCACTCCCTGGGAGCGATGCACCTCGCCGGCGAGTGGGCTCGTCACCTCTATCCGACGCTGAGTGCGAGCTGCAAATCAACTCCTTCCGTGGGGTTGGTGGAGGAGACGATGCGTATGGCGGGCCTCCTCCACGACGTCGGCCACGGACCGTTCGGCCACTTCTTCGACGAGAACTACCTCGATACATGGAGGATCGACCACGAGGTGATTGGCCGCTCGCTTATCACGGGCGATCTGGCGGAGCTCATCGCAGGGCTCGGGGCGTCGCCGGCCACAGACTTCGAACCGGGCGAGCATATCGACCCCAGATGGGTCGCATACCTGATCTCCTCCGCGAAGCTCGAGGGGTTCGAAGCCCCCCAATGGCTCGCCGCGCTGAAGCCGGCGATGGTCGGAGCCTATTCAGCTGACAACATGGACTACGTCCCTCGCGATTCCTATATATGTGGGGTCGCTGCAGGACCAGTCGACGTGCAGAGGATCCTGCATTACTCGTTCATCTCAGGCCGGGGCCTGACTCTCCACGCGCACGCCGCCGAAGCCCTTTACATGTTCCTTAGCGCGCGCCTGTACCTCTATCACCAGGTGTATTTCCACCGGACGGTCCGGCGCATCGACCTCCAGCTGCGTGAGGTCTTCCGGCCAACGCTGGAGCTCGTTCTCGGCGGGAACCCGCTAGAGCGGATGGAGCGCTTCCGCATGCTCACGGAGTGGTCGCTGCTCTCTGAGGTTGACGGCTGGGCGACGGGCGACGCCGACCGAGAGCGACGAGAGCTCGGAAAGGCCTGGGCGGACGTGGTGGCTCGCAAGCTCAAATGGAAGCTGATCTACCAGGGCCACACCGACGCGCGGGACATCCCGAGCGGAGCGCTGAGCGTCACGCGAGAGCAGTTCGCGGGCCAGCTCCGCGAAAAGCTGCCCCAACGCCTGCGTGGGATCGAGTTCGAGGTCGACGTGGCCGCGCAGGAGTCCCGCGCGTTCAACCCGATGACCGAGACCGCCGACATCCTTATTTATGAGCCGTTGGAGGACCGCTACCGGCAGAGCCGCGTGCTCGAGCTGTTCAGGCGCCTGCCTGTGCGCATGGCCCTATTCAGAATCTTCGCCCGCGATGACGCCCACAGCCCGGAGCTGATCAAAGCGGCGAACGCAGTGCTGGCTACCGGCTAGAAGTCGTCGTCGTCATAACCCCCGCCGCCTGCGTCGTCGCCTCCGCCGTAGTCGTCCTCCCCTCCGAAGTCATCGCCGCCCCCAAAGTCGTCGCCACCGTCGTCGCCCGACGAGACAGTGGCAAAGGTCGAAACCAGCCGGCGCAGCCCAGGTTTAGCGCAGTGCGGGCACAGCGGGTCAGGCGATGAAAAGCTCGCGAGCAGCGCGGAAGACTTCTTGCCGCACTCCTCGCACCTGTACTCGTAAATCGGCATCCCTACGATTATCGGGAGTGATACAGGTCGAGCGCATTCGGAAGGCAGCCGAACTAGCGCGAGAGCACGTGCTGAGGACGCCCCTCGTTCCGGTCGAGGGAGCGCTGTTGAAGCTCGAGTGCCTGCAGCCGACAGGAAGCTTCAAGGTGCGAGGTTTCTTCGCGGCCGCCCTCCAGCTGCCTCCCGAGGAGCTGCGTCGCGGCTTGATTACGGTGAGTGCAGGGAACGCCGCCCAGGCTTGCGCATACGCAGCCAGGACTCTGGGAGTGTCCTGTCGGGTGGTGATGTACGACACGGCGCCGGCGACGAAAATCGAAGGCGTAAAGCGCTGGGGCGCAACGCCGATCCTCATGCCACGTGACGCGATGCTCGAATGGCTGGCGACAGGCGGCTGGAAATCGGAGCCCGAATCCTTCATTCACCCGTTCGCCAGTCCCGAGGTGATGGCCGGCCACGGCGGCCTGGGGCTGGAGCTGTTGGAGGACGTCGCCGACCTCGCGAGGGTCCTGGTGCCGGTCGGAGGCGGCGGGCTGATCAGCGGCGTTGCGTCAGCCCTCAAGGGCGTGCGTCAGGACATCGAAGTGATCGGGGTTCAGTCGGATGGCTATGCGCTTTGGACCCGCTCCCTCGAGGCGGGCGGCCCTGTGTCGATCAAACCTGAGACGATCGCCGACGGCACGACAGCGCCGTTTGACGCGGGCATGTTCGAGCTCTTGAAGGAGTGCGTCGATCGATGGCTGACAGTGCCCGAGCCGCGGCTTCGCTCAGCGATCCCGGAATTGGCCGCAGCTGCGAAGGTGGTTGCGGAGGGGGCGGGAGCGCTCGCCTACGCGGCGCTCGAGCAGCTCGAGCCAGGGCCGCCGACCGTAGCCGTCGTGAGCGGCGGCAATATCGACCCGAAGCTGCTGGCTCAACTCCTTGGCTAGGCGGCTCTCGTCATGCCCCAGGGCCCGCGCCTGATCGCGGCGATCAGCATCCAGGCGAAGAGGGCGACCGCCGGGATTCCCAGGGCCACCGATGTCACAGTCATCTCAACCGGCAGCTTCACAGGGTTCAACGACGAGGTCGCAAAGGCGCTGATCACCGTAAACGGAAACGAGACGGTCTGCAGCCCAAGCAGCACCAGCACCACGTAGAAGACCCAAGTCCAACGTTTCAAAGCGCCGATGATCGCCACCACTGCGATAGCGACGCCGATCACGGCGCCGGCCGCAAGGGCCCAGGTCATCACGGTCGCCATAGTGGACAGGAACTCGGCGGGGGGCGGCGCAGTGTTTGGATTGAGCCGAGCCTGCTGCTGAACGACCTGGTTGAAGTAGTCGGCCATTGGGCCCGACATGACAAAGGGCAACGCGATCGCGTAAATGGCCTGAAGCAGATACCAGCCCGCGACCGAGTACTGGAGCGGCTTTGTCCACCCTGTAGGGACTCGCGCGGTTCGCCGCGGCTGAGAGTAGGCCGGCGCCGCCGCGGCAACAACCGGAATCCAGCTCTGGCCGTTCCAGCGTGAGCGGCCGTCATGCGACAGGGTCGTCACCCAGCGCTGCCCGTCCCAGTAATAGAGGCCGTCATCGGACAGCTTCAGATCAGGCAGTCATGACCTCCTCGCAGATCGCGATAACCGACTGGATGTCCGAGGCCGTGATTCCGTTGTGAGTCACAAAGCGCACTCTGTGCCGATCCGTGGCGGCACCCAGCAAACCGCGCTGCCTACATGCTTCCTCGAACTCGGCGCCAGTCACCCTGGCAACATCGAAATAGACGAGGTTGGTCTGGACACGCGATAGGTCGCAGCTCACGCCAGGCAGCTCGGCGAGCCCTTCGGCAAGCGTTCGTGCGTTGGCGTGGTCCTCGGCCAGCCTGTCGACCATGGTGTCAAGCGCGATCAATCCAGCAGCCGCCAGGACGCCTGTTTGGCGCATGGCGCCACCAAGTCGCTTGCGCCACCTGCGAGCTTGATCGACTGTTTCCGAGGAACCGCAAAAGAGGCTGCCCGCAGGACAGCCGAGCCCCTTCGAAATGCAGAACGTCACGGTATCCGCAGAAGCGGCGATCTCGGAGGCGTCAACCCCCAGCGCCACGGCGGCGTTGAAGATGCGCGCTCCATCGAGATGCACGTGGATGCCCTGTGCACGCGCGGCGGCTGACGCCTCTCGTAATGCCTCGAGCGGCCACACCACTCCACCATGGACGTTGTGCGTGTTCTCGAGAAACAGGGCAGCTGTCAGAGGGACATGCGGATCATCGCGCGGCCGGACGGCTGCCGCCACCTGTTCGGCTGATATGAAGCCCATGGCGGTCGGCACCGGCCGGATCTGAACGCCGGCGATCGCGGCTGCGCCGGCAGCCTCATATAGAAAGACGTGAGAGTCCGCGTCGGCGATCACCTCTTCGCCAGACCGCGCAGTGACCGCAACGCCGATCAGGTTGCCCATGGTCCCGCTGGGCAGAAATACCGAAGCCTCCTTGCCGAGGCGTGCAGCGGCGACCTCCTCGAGCTGGTTCACAGTGGGGTCATCCCCGAAGACGTCGTCGCCCAGAGGGGCGCTGCTCATCGCGCGCCGCATCTCAGGCGTCGGCATCGTCACCGTGTCGGACCGGAGATCTATCACACCCATGCGCCAGTACTGTAGCGTCCCGCTTCGGAGGCTCAACCGAAATGCCAGGGGCAGCGCTGCGCGGTGCCCGTGGCACCCTGCGGGTTCATCCGGCTAGGCGCCCGATCTCCGCGTTGCCGGCTCCGCTACTCGCTAACAGGATCACGACCTGCGCGCTCCGTTGGCGCGCCAGGCGCGTGCAGGAAGGGACTTACTGTGTGCTCTTGGCGCCTTGAGCTCAGGCGCCGATCCAGCGACTTTCGGCCGATCCTCCGAAGCGGGACACTATCCCTCGCGTGAAAGCCGATCTGCTTCTTGTCCGCGGAGTCATTCGCACGCTCGGCGGCGCGGGGCTGAAGGCGTACAGCCATCTTGCGCTCGCGGGCGGAACCGTGATGGCAGTCGGCGGGGCTGAGCTGATGGGGCTAAAGGGCCCGCGCACGCATGTGGTCGACCTCAAAGGATCTGCGGTGCTGCCTGGCTTCAACGACGCGCACGCTCACGTCGTTTACTACGGCCTCACCCGGTTCGGCGCGGACCTCGGTGGCGCACGAAGCGTGCCCGAGATAGTCGAGCGCCTTCGGGAGCACAGCCGTCGCCTCAAAAAAAGCGAATGGCAGCACGGCATGGGCTATCGCGTGGACGAGCTGGCTGAGCTCCGCCCGCCTCACCGGACAGAGCTTGACGTGGCAACGCGGGATCGCCCGTGCTACATCGACGAGCGCGGCGGCCATTCCCGAGTCGCCAACACAGCGGCCCTTGAGGCCGCCGGCCTGATGGGACCGGGCCAGGACCCTGCCGGCGGCCGCATCGGTCGAGACCGCAACGGACTTCCCAACGGGCTGCTGCTCGAAAGCGCGATGAGGCTCGTTGCCGACGTGCAGCCGCCTCCGTCACTCGATCGCCGTGAGGAGGGCGTACTGAGTGCGCAGCGGCTGCTCTTGTCGCGAGGCGTGACGTCGGTTGGCGCAGCGGTCAACCGCGGTTTCGGCGACGACCTGCGTGCGTACCAGCGGCTGGCCGAGAGCGGGCGCTTGAGGATTCGCGTCAACGAGTTCGTCTCATGGGAGCTGCTGGAAGCGGCCTCGTCGTTGGGCGTCAGAGCTGCGTTCGGTGGCTCAATCCTGCGTGCGGGCCCAATCAAGATTTTCGTCGATGGCGGAGCCGAACGCGTCGCCATGCGATCCGGGGGCGGTGTGTGGCGCACGACGCCGGATGAGCTCCGAGAGCTAGTCGCTCGCGCCAGCGCAGCGGGCTTGCAGGTGGCCGCGCATGCCATTGGAGACGGCGCCATCGAAGCCATGTGCGACGCGGTCGAAGCCGCGGGCGGCATGGGCCTTCGGCATCGGGTCGAGCACTGCACCATCTGCCCACCCGATCTGCAGGTTCGGCTGGCCAAGTTGAGGATGGTCGCGGTAATGCAGCCGGCTGCGGCGCGCTTCGGTCGCGTCGCGTCGGCGCTGTTCTTTCCGGCGCGGGATCGCACGCATCTGGCGGCCCACGCGCCACTGTTGAAAGCTGGCGTTCCCATCGCCTTCAGCTCGGATCTGCCTGTCACTCCGGACCCCAACCCTTGGCCGGGGCTCCGCGCCGCGGTCGAGGACCAGGTGAACGGAATCAGCGTGCTGGCGGCCCTGCGGGCGTACACCGCGGGAGGCGCTTACGCGAGCTTCGAGGAGAGCTCAAAGGGGACGTTGGAACCAGGGATGGTCGCCGACTTGCAGATCTATGAGCGCGATCCTGTCACCGAGCCCGCCTCGACGTGGGATCAGCTCCGCCCGAGAGCCGTCCTCCTGGGCGGAGTCCCCGTCTACGGAACTTTGTAGGCTCCGAACTAACCAGCCGACCCATCCATGTCGGTGGGCTCGGGCGTCGAGGTCGACACGATCGCCGGCCGCGCCCTTGCCACCCGTCTTGTCGAAGCGCGCTTCGGCGATGCCCTGCGTGTTGCGGGCTTGCGTGCTGCGGGCTTTCGCGCTGCTGGCTTTCGCGCCGCAGGCTTTCTGGTGCGGGGCTTGCGGCGAGCCGGTGCCGCCGGAGACGTGACCGAGGTGGCCAGCTTGCGAATCTGCGTGCTCAACGCGTCAAGGCGCTTGATCGCCCTGTCGAGGTCCGCCTGTCGCGCTGTGCGATCAAGGCGTGCCTGTACCTGTTTGATTGCGGTGTGGACTGTCTTCTGGCCGTCCTTGACTGTTCGCTCGATCTGTTTCCGAACATCGGGCGGCACTCGCTTCTCTGCTTGACGCAACGCCGACCTGCCGGCCTTGACTGCTCGTTTGATGAGCTTAGATCGCGACGATGCGCGCTTCCTGGCGGCCATGAACCAACCTCCATTAACGTGACGAGACGGATCGCATAACGCACCGCGTTAGAATGAGCGCAACCATGCCGGCTACCCCCGAGCGACACCTTATCAAGAAGTATGCGAATCGCAAGCTTTACGACACGCGGACCAGCAGCTACATCACCCTTGAGGGCATCGCGGGGCTGGTGCGCGATGGGCACGAGATCAAAGTTGTCGACCGCGAGACGGGGCAAGACCTCACCCAGGTAACCCTGTCGCAGATCGTCCTGTCGGAAGAGAAGCGCGGCCCGGCGCGCCTTGTCGATGACGCGATTCACGAACGCGGCCAGGCCTTGCTTGATTACGTCAGAAAGACGCTCAACGTTCCGTCGGACCTGGTCAACGAGATGGAGCGCCGGAGAGGCAACGTCGAAGGTGTCATCGATGAAGCGATCGAGCGCGCCCTTCGCCGCCTACGAATCCCAAGCCGGACTGACATCGACAAGATCAACAAGCGATTGGATCAGCTCTCGTCGCAGCTGAAGGGCGCTAACAAGAGCAATTCGGTCAAATCCCGTAAACGAAAGGTCGCGCGGTGACGACAGCCCGGATGACGAGGTCTGCCTCAACCCGGTAGGTCGCTTGACGCACGCGGCGGTCCGTGCGCATCTGCTGCGTCATCAGGTCGGCCGCCTGCGCCAGGCGGTTCGCGTCGCCGATGGCGGAGATCGTCCACGGCGTAGACACGGGCACGCCGCCGATGGCGATGCCGCCGGATGTCTGCTCAACCGGCACGCCAACTACGACACGCCTGTCGTTTACAGCAATCGCCTCCGCTCCGCCAACGGCGAGGTTGTTCAGCAGGTCCTGGAGGTCGATGGCCTGCAAGCCGATGGCGTTCACCACCAGCACCACGCCAGGTCCGTGCACTGGCACCAGGCCTTCCGCCGCACGCAACCGGTTGGCCTCATCAGCAAGCACCTGGTCTGCAGCGTTGTCGCTACCTGATTGCAGCTTGGCCTGGCGCTGGCTCAGATCCGCAATCTCGGCCAGCAGTGAATCGTTGGAGCGGTGGAGGTTGTCGATCAGAAAGGCAAGGGAGGCGGTGTCGGCCCCGGCAAAGCTACGCTCGACCTCGGCCTGGCTCCGAATCTGAACCGTCGCCACCAGCGCGACGAGCAAGGCGATCAACCAGACGCTGAAGGCGCGACTTGACTTTCTAGAGCGTGCCGACATGGCGCGTGTCCAGGCTTGAGTCGTAGGCTGGAAGGGCGAGGTCGGGGCCCCCGCGGAAGCTGATCTGCAGCTGGAACTGGACCTCGCGAGCCCTGATGTCCGGCAGCGCTGAGGGATCGTTTAGCGCCGCCTCCATCCGGTTTCGGTCTCCCACCGCCAAAAGCTTGAGAGGGGACGTGACGGGTGGGCCCTGGTCGATTAACACCTGGCCCCCTGAGCCCGAGAACGCGCTCAACGGCGTGATCCGGCGGCCGTTTACGGCGATCCCCTCGGCCCCCTTGGCAAAGAGCAGGTTGACGAGGTCCTGGACGTCCTTGAAGTTGACGAGGTAGCCGGGTTCGTCGCTCGAGTCGGAGCCAGGCACGCCTTCGGCGAGGTCGACCTCGACCCCCGGTCCATGGAGCGGGGTTAGGCCCGCGTGGGCCCGAAGATCTGCCACCTGCTTCTGGAGGGCCTGCGTGGTCGCTGATCGCTGGGCAGCCTCGGCCTCCAGTGCGTCGATCTGGGAGCGCAGCAGGGCGATCTTCCGCCGGGAGTCTGCGTTGCCCGCTTCAAGGTCCTGCACGCTTCGCACCAGCGCCTGGTACCTGGCGACCTGGTTGGTCGGTGTCAGGAGCTGGACCTTGACCTGTCCGGCGACCAGGAAACCAGTCGCCAGCGCGACCGCCGCCACCACCAGGATGCTGAGCACGCGACTGCGGTACATCGCGCCAATTCTCGTCTACACAGGTCACGCGAGAGTACTATCGGAAGCCGCAAATGGCGGTCGAAACACGCGCTTCCGCTTTCAAGACCGCCCAGCAGCGCTTTGACGCGGCGGCCGACGTCATCGGACTTTCCGACGACGCGAGGCGGGGCTTGCGAGACGTCAAGCGTGAGCTGACCGTCCACTTCCCTGTTCGCATGGACGACGGCTCAGTCCACGTGTTCACGGGGTGGCGTGTCCAGCACAACATCAGCCGCGGGCCGGCCAAGGGAGGCATTCGCTACCACCCCGAGGTGACCCTCGACCTGGTCAAGGCGCTGGCGATGTTGATGACCTGGAAGTGCTCGGCGGTAGGCCTGCCTTATGGCGGATCGAAAGGGGCCGTCGCCTGCGACCCGACGAAGCTCTCGACGAGCGAGCTCGAGCATCTGACCCGTCGGTATGCAACCGAGATCGCAATCCTGATCGGCCCTGAGAAAGACATCCCGGCACCCGATATGGGGACCAACCCTCAGGTGATGGCCTGGATCATGGATACCATCTCGATGCATTCGGGCCATTCGGTGACGGCGTCGGTCACCGGCAAGCCTGTCGACGTCGGTGGATCGGAAGGCCGCGTTGACGCTCCGGGCCGCGGAGCCACCTACCTCACCCTGGAGGCCCTCAAGTACCTGCATGTGGAAGACGAGAAGCCGACGCTGGCGGTGCAGGGGTACGGCCAGGTGGGGCAGTCGTGCGCGAGGCTCCTGTCCGAGGCGGGTTTGAGTGTTGTGGCAGTCAGTGACTCGAAAGGTGGCGTTTACAACCCGAAAGGGCTGGACCTGGCAGCCCTCGAGGAGCATCGCCAGGTCCGAGGCGGAGTCAGCGGATTCAAGAAGGCGGACAGCGTCACGAACGAGGAGCTGCTCGAGCTGCCGGTCACTGTCCTGGTGCCGGCTGCCGTGCAGGACCAGATATCCGCCGACAACGCAGGCAAGTTACGGGCAAGGCTGATCACCGAGGGAGCCAATGCCGCGATCTCGCCCGAGGCCGACCCAATCCTCCACGACCGCGGGATTTTCGTCGTCCCCGACATCATCGCCAACGCCGGCGGCGTGATCGTCTCCTACTTCGAGTGGGTGCAGGACCTCCAGGCCTTCTTCTGGGAGGAGGAGGAGATCAATACCAAGCTGCACCACGTCATCACGCGAGCTTTCTACGAAATCCTCCACACATCGGTGAACAAGCGGATCGACATGCGGCTCGCGGCCTACGCGCTTGCGGTGCAGCGGGTAGCTAACGCCACGACGGTTCGAGGGATATATCCATAATCGGGAGACGATGATCTCCCTTCGACCTCGCCGCGTCCTCATCACTGGTGTCTCGAATCTCCTTGGCGCCGAGGTCGCGCGTCGCCTGGCACCCCAGGTGCCCTTCCTCTTCGGCTGCGACGTTGCGGACCCCGTCAGCGCGCTGGAGGACATGGACTTCGTCCACGCCGACACCCGTCATGTGGTGATCGGAAAGTTGATCCGGCAGCTGCATATCGACACTGTCGTGCACATGGCGGTAGCGGTGGACTCGGCCCGCGAGGACCGTGCAGCCCACGAGACCAATGTCATCGGGACGATGAACGTGCTCATCGGCTGCACCGGTCCGGCCAGTCCAGTCGAACGCCTTGTGGTGAAGTCCAGCCAGGCCGTCTACGGGGCCGGGGCGACGGACCCTTCGTTCTTCTCGGTGGAGATGGTGGGAGCCGAGCGACAGGGTGGCTCGTTCGTAACCCGCGACCTGCGCGAGATGGAGCAGCTTGTCGGCGAATTCGCGGATCGCAGCTCGGCCTGTCGTGTCACGGTCCTCCGCCTGGGTTATCGGGTGGCTGAGGACACGAAGCTGGCGAAATACCTGCTGCTCCCAATCGTTCCGACATTTGCGGGCTTCGATCCGCGACTCCAGCTGCTTCACGAAGAAGACGCTGCTGAGGCGGTGGTGCGGGCTGCCATGGGCGAACATGCCGGGACTTACAACGTGGCGGGCGCTGGTGTCGTGCTGGTGAGCCAGGCGATCGGGATTATGGGCGGGCGTGCTGCCCCTGTCCTCTTTCCGTACGGTCGATGGATGGCGCGGTTCGGGCTGCGGGCTGCGACTGGGATCGATCTGCCAGGCCACCTCGCAGACCTCCTCACGTACGGGTCGGTGGCTGACTGCTCCCGGCTTGCGGCCCAGTTCGGCTGGACGCCGGCTTACAGCACTCGGGCGGTGATGGATGCTTTCGCGCGCGGTAAAGAAGCTGAGGTGATCGAGGCACCGTCTCCGCCTCAGGAGTACGAGCTCCAGGTGTACCTGCAGCGGCGCCGGCGCGCGGAACGCAACCGCCTTCCAGTGGATTCGTTGGCGGTGAGAAGGTGAGTGCTGAACAGCGGACCTCATCGCTTTACACCGAGCCCAAGCAACAGCTGCGCAAGCGGAGCCGCAAGGCCGAGATCGTGGCGCGGGAGCCGCGCGGCATTCGCATGCCCAAAGCGGTCCGCCGGCTGCAGCGCAATGCGCCGGCATATGCGATGCAGGGCCTTGTCGAGCTTTCGTCGCGCCTCCGGCAGATGACCGGCCACGAGATCATCGACCTCAATCGCGTCATGGAGCTCGCTCAGTTCGCCTACCAGCAGCGCGAGGTGGCCAGGCGCGGAGCGAACTACGAGGTTGACGACTTCGGTTTCGACCCGCAGTGGACGGAATCGTTTCTCATCGCTTTCAAGATCCTGTATCGCGACTACTGGCGGGTGGAGACCACGGGCATCGAGCACGTGCCCGCGACAGGTCGCGCGCTCCTTGTCTCGAACCATGCAGGCGTGCTGCCCTGGGACGGCACGATGATCAAGACGGCGATGTTCGTCGAGCACCCTCAGCCGCGACACGTTCGTGCCCTCGTCGCCGGCCTCTTCATGGGCACGCCGATGCTCAGCTGGTTCCTTCGCCGAACAGGCCAGACAGTTGGCCACCCCGACGACACGCGCCGGCTGCTGGAGCGGGACGAGCTGGTTCTCGTATTTCCCGAAGGCGTGAGGGGAACAGGCAAGCCATTCAAGGAGCGTTACCGCCTGCGCCGGTTCGGCCGGGGCGGCTTTGTTGCGACCGCCATACGAGCCGGCGCGCCGATCATCCCGGTGTCAGTGGTCGGCTCCGAGGAAATCTACCCGATGATCGCGGACCTCGGGCCGGTGGCAAGGGCCTTCGGCCTGCCTTACCTTCCTGTCACTCCTTTCTGGCCTTGGTTGGGCCCGCTCGGGTTGATTCCTCTACCCAGCAAGTGGCGGATTCAGTTTCATCCGCCGGTTCACGTCGAGGCCCACCCGCCTGAGGCGGCTGATGACAGGACGTTTGTGATGGGCATCGCCGACCAGGTGCGGGCCACGATCCAAAAGGGCGTCTACGAGAACTTGAAAATGCGCCGGGGGGTCTTTACTTAGCTGGTGCTGGCGAGGGGAGCCTTCTCCTCTGGTTCTTCGACGATGTCGAGGGCGGTGGCCTGGCTGATCCAGTACTGGACATCGGAGATGCTTGGGGCTCCGGCAAGGCCGATGGCATCCACCAGCTTGGCGTGCAGCGCTCGTGCGTCTTGCGCGCGCAGGTCCTTCATCGAGTTGATGCCGAGCCGGCGGATGACAGGGAGCTGGCGCTCCATCCCGGAGACCTCGAGCAGGGTGCACTGGTGGGCGAACTCGAGCAATCGCTCAGGGCTGATGCCGGTTCTCTTGGACAGTCGCTCGCGGTCGATGGCAAGCGATGTGCGGTGGAGGAGTTGGTTGGTGTGCTGTATCCCGCGCGAACGCAGGCGGCGGACATCGTCGTCGGAGATTCCCCGCAGGTACTCCAACGTCCGATACACAAGACAAGT